>ERZ842401.126-NODE-126-length-98029-cov-7.958132_pt1 | contig 98029 bp, 98 predicted proteins | sample MGYA00521270_ERZ842401 | MGnify/ENA primary metagenome ERZ842401 (study PRJEB31892, sample SAMEA3878208) | bioreactor metagenome | biome: Moose rumen | place: Sweden | collected 2011-10 | study: EMG produced TPA metagenomics assembly of the PRJEB12797 data set... | reverse complement strand
CCGGTTGGCAGTTAATAATATACCAAACAATTTACCCCTTGTCAACACTTTTTTTCACTTTTTGTTAACTTTTTTTAATATTTTAGGAATAATTGCTTGGTATATTATCACTTTTACTACTTTTTTACTTTTTATTCTTTTTAATTATACTATATGCAACAGTCGTACCTTCTCCAGCTGCTGTTGTTAATTGATATACATTTTTCTTTATAACATCGCCACATGCATAAACATTTTCCACATTAGTCATACACTCATTATCAACAATTATAAAGCCCTTTTCTTTTTCAACAGCAAATATATCGGCACTAGGTACACTTCCAATTGATATGAATAGACCAGATACATTAATAACATTCCCACTATCTAACGTTACTGATGTTAACTTGCTATTCTCTATATTATATTCACTTATATTTGAATTATACACACATTTTATCTTTTTATTATTATTGATATCGTCGATCAATGATTGATCACCAGCAAGTCTTTCTCCGCGTATAATCATTGTTACAGATTTGCAAATATCTGCAAGATATAATGCTTCCTCCATCGCACTAGATCCACCACCTGCAACAGCAACATCCATTCCTTTATATAAATTACCATCACATAGTGCACAGTAACTTATTCCTTTTCCAGCATATCGATCATCATCATTAAATAATTTTTTGCTAAGTCTACCAGTTGCAATAACTAAATATTTACACGATAATTCTTTACCACCTGCCGTATATATTTTTTTATCTTCTTTTGATAGATCAGCTTTAATAACTTTATCATATAAATATTCTACTTCTAAAGCATCTACTTGATTATAGACTTCTGCCCCTAATGTTGGACCATCTGTATGAACAAAACCAGGATAATTCTCAATAACATTAATTTTATTAAGTTGTCCACCAGGTGCTCCTTCCTCAATTATCAAAGGATTTAATCCTCCCCTTTTTAAATAAATTGCTGCAGTCATTCCAGCCATTCCAGAACCAATAACAATTACATTTCTTTCTTCCATTATTCTATTACCTCTTTCTTTGTTTTAATTACTTTTATGCAAATGCCAATAATACCAATCATAATTAAAGCAACCGATACTAATTGACTAACCCTAACACTTCCTAAATATAAACTATCTGTACGAAGTCCTTCAATAAAAAATCTACCAACACCATACCATATAAAATATATATAAGTCACCATTCCTTCAATTTTATTACTAATTTTTTTTACAAGTAACAAAACACAAAAACCAATTAAGCACCAAACTGATTCATATAAAAAAGTTGGATGATAATAGACACCATCTATATACATACCATTTATAATAAATTTAGGAATATGTAATTTTTTTAAATAAGCAAGTGTTACAGCTGCACCATGAGCCTCATGATTAAAAAAATTCCCCCATCTACCAATTGCTTGACCTATTATTAAGCCAGGAACTAATATATCTGTCGTTTTAAGAATACTTTGCTTATTTTTAATTGCATAATAGATAATTACTATTAATCCAGCAATTATAGCCCCATATATTGCAAGCCCACCTTCCCATACTTTAAATACAGAAAGCAAGTCATATCTATAACTATTAAATTCAAATATTACATAATAAATTCTAGCACCAATAACACCAAATATAATCAGATAGAATAATAAATTATCAAAATATTCTTTCATGTAATTTTTTTTGCTTTCAATATTAATAATGAACATTGCTACTAACACCGCTAATAAAATCATTATTGAATACCAATATATAGTTATTGGACCTAAAGAAAAAAATACTCTATTCATATTAATCATCCTTTATTTAAATACATTATAACATAAATATTTTATTTTTTTAAAAAAATAAGTAAGATTTACCATTTTTCATTATAAAAAAGAAAAAGCGATTACTCGCTCTATCCTAATATGAATCTACGTTAATACGTACTCTTTTATTTTCTTCAGATAAACTTGAAGATGCTTGAACTATAGTTCTGATACTATTAATTACTTTACCATTTTTACCAATTATCCTACCCATATCGTCGCTAGAAATTAAAACTTCAATTTGAATTGTATTCTCTTCATCTGTTTCAAATTCCTTAACTGATACATTTTCAGGATCACTTACTAATTTTTTAATAATTGTTTCTGTTAATACTACTAAATCCATATTAACTATTTACCTTGTTTAGATTCATGGAATTTTTTCATAATTCCTTCTCTACTTAATAGATTTTTAACAGTATCAGTAGGAATAGCGCCTTTATTTAACCAATCTAAAGCTAATTCCTCATTTAATTTAATTTCAGCAGGAGTTACAAGTGGATTATAAGTTCCGATTAATTCAATAATTTTTCCATCTCTTGGACTTCTTGAATCAGCAACTACTACTCTATAAAATGGAGCTTTTTTAGCGCCCATTCTTTTTAATCTCATTTTTACTGCCATAATAATATTCCTCCTTCACACATTTAATATATTAACACATTAAATATATGCTGTCAACTTTTTTTTGATACACATAATGATTTAATCAATGCTAACTTCTCTACTTTATTTCAAAAAGTCTTCTAATTTATTTTTGTCAATAAAACCAATATTACGTTTTACCTCTTTGCCATCTTCTAACAATACCAAAGTTGGAATAGACATAACGCCATATTCTCTAGCTAAATCTTCAAATTCATCTGTATCAATCTTAATAACTTTTATCTTACTTTCAACCTTTTCCAAAACAGGAGCTAACATTTTACAAGGTCCACACCAAGTAGCAAAAAAATCCACTAATACTTTATCTTCTTTAATTAAATCTTTAAAATCTTTTTCATTTTCTAAATGAATTATTTCCATTATATCATCCTTTCACTATTTATATTTTTCTAAAAATTCATCGCTATTAACACTAACTTTATTTCTTTTAATTAGTTTTTCAGCTGATTCGACAGTTATTATATCATAATTTAACATTAACTCCATTGCTTCTTCATTAATTTCTTCACTACTTTTATTACCTTTATTATCTATTACCTTATACAAATCACTATATACTTCAACAGTCTTATTAGTATATTTTGATAAATATGGAGTTTCTTTCATAATAAAGTTTGCAACATTTGATGTATATACTTCTTTCACATTAATAACTGGTAAAGTTAAAATAAATAAAACGACATATATCCAAATATAAGCTTCAACCATTCCAACAATAAATCCTAATAATTTAGATGGAATACTTAAAATAACAGTAGCTTTTAATACTTTTTCAATTAACCCAGTAATTCCTAGCAAGATATTATATACTATCATAAGCACCGAAGCAATAATTAAAAAAGCAACTACCTCATAAAAAATTACATTTAGTATTTGTATACCTTTAAATACTCCCCACAAATCCAAAAATGGCAAATTTTCATAAAAATATACTGATATCTTATTTTTTAATATAAAAGATATTACAACTACTAATACTAATCCAACCACACTAGTAAGTTTTTTTATAGCTCCTTCCTTAAAACCAACCACTCCTCCTAATAAAATAAGTAATAAAATAATTGCATCAATTACACCTATTGTCATACTCTACCTCCATATATTAATTATATAATAAATTATGATGAAAATAAAGAAAAATGTGTTAAAATGAATATAGAGGTGTAAAAAAATATGAAGAGTCCAGTTATAACTAAAACATTAGTAGTATCCGAAAAAACTAAAGAAATGATGATTGAAAATTATAATGATTTAAAGAGATTAAAAACACCACAATATGCAATATTTCAAGCAGATGATGGTGATACAGTTGTCACATTATATGAATCCGGCAAAGCTGTCTTTCAAGGACGTGATGCTGACTTAGCTGCTGACTTCTGGATTGAAACCGAAAAAATTAATTCAGGAACTGCCAAAGTTACAAGTAGTGATAACAAAGCTGAAAAAAAAGAAATAGAAAGAAAAATACCTTTAAGAATTAGTTCAATCGGTTCAGATGAAGTTGGAACAGGAGATTTTTTTGGACCAATTGTCGTAACAGCTACTTACGTTGATAAAGTAAATATTGATTTTTTACTAGATCTCGGTGTAAAGGATTCTAAAAAAATGACTGATAGTGATATATTAAAAGTTGTTCCTGAAGTAATAAAAAGAATACCATATGAAACCTATATTTTAAATAATACACAATATAACAAAGTTTATGGCCAAGATATGAACATGAATAAAATGAAAGCCATTCTTCATAACAAAGTATTATCTCACTTTGCTAATAAAAAAGAATATCCATATGATTATGCTGTAGTTGATCAATTTGAAAACCCAAAAAGTTATTATAATCATTTAAAAGATGCCAGTTTTAAAGTATATGGTATCACCTTTTTAACAAAAGCTGAAGATCAATGCCTATCAGTTGCATGTGCATCTATTATCAGTAGATATATTTTCTTAAAAGAAATGGATAAGATAAGTAAAAGCATTGGTTTACCTTTACCTAAAGGAGCCTCAGATAGTGTTGATGCATTTGGCAAAGAAATTATTAAAAAGTACGGAAAAGAAAAATTGACAGAAATAGCAAAACTAAATTTTAAAAATACCGAAAAGATACTCAATCATTAGTATCTTTTTTATATTGAAAACTTAAAAAAAATATTCCTATTAGCATAATATATAAAATTATTTTTAGATTAATTTGTAGAAAATAAATAACACTTAATATTAATGCTCTTGTCATACAAAACATTCTTTCACATGTAATAATATATCCATTGGTTTTTATTTTATTGTCATATAAATTTATTGTACTAACAAGCTCATTAGCTTTAATTCCTATTCCTTCAAAAAAAGCAATAATTAGTAATAGATCTTTATTATGTAAATTTAGTTTAATAATTAATATTATAACAAAAAGAATATTAATATACTTATATTTTTTATGAACATTGACTTTATTAGCTAATAAATAAATAAATACAATTGATGAAACAGTTAAAATAATATTAAACACTCCTACATAAGAAATATCATCTGCAATTATATATAAAAATAGTGGTTCAAGTAATATAAAAATAATTCTAAATTGATCAAAGAAAAAAAATCTTAATTTATTCTTACTAATATTATTAGGATACTCTATTTTTTTAAGTAAATCATTCTCTATAAATAATGCTGGAATAATACTAATAATAGATAGTAATATTAAATAGTTAATTTTTATTTTAGTAATAGCAAAATATGATGAAAGCAAATTTGCAATATAAATAAATATTAAATTATTCCCTATTTCATTTCTATGTTTTAAAATGTTTATTCCATAAAAGTGCCTTATTGGATGATATGTAAACATCGAAAGAGATAAAAAAACAGCTATTAAATACATATTATGAAAATTATTTATAACATAAAAACTAATACTAGTAGTAACAGAAGATATCATAAGTATATATTTATACCCTATTTTATTTCCTATAATTATACTTAAATAGCTAAAAAAATAACCTAAAAAATAAACAAAAGCATATATTGATACTATTTCTGATACAGTAAATGATAATTTATATAAATAAACAACAGAATATACATCAATAATATTTCTAGTAAATGTTGATATAAAAATATAAATATTATAGTTTTTAATTGTTTTCATATTAATTATTATGTTTAAAAATTACTAATTAATAATCAAAAAAGAAAGTATTATTTACTTTCTTCCACAAAAATTATTTTGTTAATTTTCTTGTCTTTGATATATTTTTTTCTATGATCTTATTAGTAGATTTATCATATTCTAACATTTTATTATTGCTATATATTGAATAATCATTGAAAAAATCAATTCTTCTTTGATATATTTGCATTAAATCATCTGGAATATTACCATCATAAAATTTATTCCATTTATCTAAATCATATTCAAATTCAAAAGCAAATTGACTACACTGCTTATTATTGAAACGTTCTCTATATTCTTTCTTAATACTTTTTTTATTATCTTGTAAATAGGTATCTCTCTTTTTGGTTAAAATACTTTGCACAATATTAACAAAAGCTTTATCTGTTTGTTCTTCATAACATATTACATAATAATATCCCCAACCATCATATGAAACAATGTAGTATCCAAAATTATCGATATAACCATATCCACTAAAATCATAATCAAAATAATCGCACTTAATACTCTTAGCATTATTATCATAAACTTTCTGATAAAAATTTAACACTTTCTGCGATAATTCTCTTTCTTTACTTTTTTCATTTTCATTACTTACGTGATTACAAAATTGTGTTTTAAACTTCTCACTATCTTTATGTAAAAATAAGATATTCTTTATTTCACCCATTTTTTCCTCCCAAATTTTCTTTGTGCTACATATTATAATTGATATTTATATAAAAAGCAACAAAAAAGAAAGTTTTTTAGGCTTTCTTTAGAATTTCTTTAACATCTTCAAGATATGCTTTAATATTATCAGCATTAGAGCCACCACCTTGAGCAAATACCTTGTTGCCACCACCATTACCTTCACATTTAGTACAAATATCTTTAACAATATTTCCACAATGAATACTATCACTATTAACATTAGTTTTACATATAATATTAACACTAGCTTTATTAATATTTGCAAGTAAAACAAATGAATTAGATAGTTCATTAGTAATATTATCGACAAGTTGCTTTAAAACTGGTACTTCATAATTTTTAGTTGTTACAATAATTGTATTTATTCCATTAATTTTTTCTTTAACCTTTATAAATTCATCAATATTACTTAATGATTTATTCGTAATTTCTTCATTAATAGATTTTTCAAGTTTCTTAACTGATTGTTTTAATCTTTCTAATTGTTCTTTATAATAGACTACATCTGCATAACTATCTAAAAGTTGATATTCAATATCAAAATCAAAATATGTTTCAACTTTTTCCTTCTTAGCTTGTTTAATTAGTTCTTTAGCTTTTGTTAATAATTTTGTTATTTCTTCATGGTAAGGTTTAATTACTTCATAGATTTGTGTCTCAATTTTATCATTAGTAGCACCTTCAATACGATAAGTATCGCTACCCTTGTTTTCTACCTTCAAAATAGCAAATGAGCCAATATCACTTGTATTTTTTACATGTGTACCTCCACATAATTCAACAGAATCGCCAATTGTAACTACTCGTACAGTCTTATCATATTTATCTTCAAATAAAGCCATAGCGCCTTTTTTCTTAGCTTCCTCAATTGGCATTGTTTCTATAACACTATCAACATTTTTATTAATTCTTTCTTGTGTTTTTTTCTCAATTGCTACGATTAATTCATCGGATAATTTTCCACGATATGAAAAGTCAAATCTAAAATTATTTTCATCTACTCTAGAACCAGCTTGATGAACAGTATCCCCAAGAACTTCTTGAAGTGTCTTTTGAAGCAAATGGGTAGCTGAATGATTTCTTGCCGTAGCCATTCTCTTATTCTTATCGACATGTGTTAGTATTTCATCGCCCTTATTAATAATACCATCAAGCACTTTTACTTTTAATAAATGCTGTTTATTTGGGCACTTAATTACATCTATTACCTCAAGTTTACACTTATCATTTTTTAAATAACCGCTATCTGCTACTTGACCACCTGATTCGGCATAAAATGGATTATCTTTAATAAAGATATAACATTCTGTATTGCATTTATTAACAAATTTATCATTTTTAATAATTGCACTAACAACTGTTTTAGAACCTAAAGTATCATATCCAATAAAATTACTAGGTTCTTTATAATTAAGTAATAACTCATTCTGAACATTCATGCTATTATCTACTTTTCGATTACGTCTTGCCTGTTCCTTTTGAATTTCCATGTGCTTTCTAAAGCCTTCATCATCGACGATGAAACCTCTTTCACTTGCACATTCTTCAGTTAGTTCAATTGGATAGCCATATGTATCATATAGTTTAAATGCATCTTCACCACTAATTACATTATTCTTACTATTCTTGAATATATCTTCAAGAATTTTTTCACCTTGAAGTAATGTCTTTTGAAATAATTCTTCTTCTTTTGTAACTAATTTCTTTACAGTACGTCTATTTTTTTCTAAATCTGGATAGATATCACGATATTTATCAACAACAATATCCACTAATTCATCCATAAATGTACGCCCTATATTTAGTTTACGTCCCATTCTACTAGCACGACGAAGTAATCTTCTTAAAACATATCCTCTACCATAATTTTCAAAAGACGCCCCATCAGACAAAGCAAATGTAATTGTTCTAATATGATCAGCAATTACTTTAAATTCCATCTGTCCTAAATATTGTACCCCAGCCAATTTTGATATGCCATCCATAATTGGCATAAATAAATCTGTTTCATAATTCGTTTCGGTATTTTGAATAATACAAGCCATTCTTTCAACACCCATACCTGTATCAATATTCTTACTAGGTAATTCTTCGTATTTATCCCTCGGAACCCCTTCCTTAGCATTAAATTGACTAAATACGTTATTCCATATTTCAATATACCTATCATTTTCTATTTCATCTTGAAGTAATTTTATTCCCAATTTATCTGGATCGTATTTAACACCTCTATCATAAAATATTTCTGAATCAGGTCCACTTGGCCCTTCACCAATTTCCCAAAAATTTCCAGCAAGTTTTACAATATGATCTTTAGGCATTCCTAATTTAATCCATAAATTATAAGCATCCTCATCATTTGGATATACTGTTACATATAATTTATTGACATCAAATCCAAAATATTTTGGACTAGTTAATAATTCCATTGCCCACGTTAAAGCTTCAGTCTTAAAATAATCACCAACTGAAAAATTGCCTAACATCTGAAAAAAAGTATGATGCCTAGCTGTTTTACCAACTGATTCAATATCTCCAGTACGAATACATTTTTGACAACTAGTCATCCTTCTATTTTGCGGAATTACTGTACCATCAAAATATTTTTTAAGAGGTGTAACGCCAGCATTTATCCAAAGTACTGTAGGATCATCATGTGGTATTAAACTTGCTGATTCAACTTCAGTATGTCCTCTTTCTTTAAAAAATTCAATATAAGTTCTTATTATTTCATTGCCTGTTAATTTTTTCATTATTTATCACCTTTTATTACCTTCTCTATTATTGCAACCTCTTCAGCAACTGTTAAATTAGTAGTATCGATATATATTTGATCATCAGTTCTCATAAGTGACCCTACTTCTTTATGCATATCACTATAATCTCTTGCTCTAATACTTTCATATACTTCATCATAAGTCATATCAATACCTTTTTCAAGATTTTCTTTATATCTTCTTTCTGCTCTACTTTCAATGGAAGCATCTAAATAAAATTTATATTTAGCATCCGGAAATACCACAGTTGTTATATCACGTCCTTCCATAACAACATCTTTTCCATTTGCTATTTTCCTTTGTTTATCAACCATTAATTTTCTAACCTTAACAATGCTCGATATTGGTGACACAATTTCTGTTACTTCTTTACTACGTATTTCTTTAGTAACATCTTCACCATCTAGTAACACTGTTCCATCTTCAAATAAATCAATTTTAATATTTTTGGCTATATCAATTATACTTTCAATATCATTAATATCAATATTATTTTTTAATACTTTTAAAGCAACACAACGATAGGTTGCACCAGTATCAATATTTACTAAATTTAATTTTTTAGCAAGTGCTTTAGCAAGTGTCCCTTTTCCACTTCCAGCAGGACCATCAATTGCAATAATTATATTCATTTTATTTCTCCTTTCAAAAGAAAAAGCGAATTAATTTATTCTCTAGGAACGAATTAATCCGCGGTACCATCCTAATTATACATAAGTATAACCTTAATTTAAATAACGGAAAATATTCCGATGGTGATTAGCCACATTCATATGAGGAGCTTCGAAATAAGCAATTATATCTATTTTCACCAAACATAGACTCTCTTTAATAATTAATTTATTCTACTTATCTCATACATTCTTTTACTACATAAATTTATTCATTTGTTTCATCATTTGATTTACTTGTTTTTGAGAAGGTGTTCTTCCCATACCACTCATCATTGTTCTTATCATTTGTTCATTGATAGGTGGATTTTTCTTTAAATATTTTTTCATATATGTTCTAGCGATGAAGAAACCCGCGGCTGCTCCAACGATTAATCCAATTACTAAATATAATATATCTTTCCACATAAATAATACATCCTTTCAACACTAATTATACTAAAGATAACTGATTTTGTCTATCTTTATTTAAAGAATCTAGCCAAAAATAATCCTTATTTTGAAAATCGCAAATAAAAACATTATCTAAATAAAGATTTAAATCATTTAAAAATATCGAATAGATATCATTTGTTTTTAAAATAATACATGTAGTATTTACTGTTAGTTTATTATATTTATCATTATTAATAATATGAATGTTATTATCACGATAATAATAAGCACTTGCTTTATTTAAATTATAAATATACTCATTTATTGCAAGCTTATTAAATTCAACAGCAAATCTTTTATAATATTTATAACTAAAAAGCATATCATAATCTTTAGTATAATATAATTCTTCAATTATTTTATACATCTTATATGGCCATCTTTTATAAATATATGCAAAATATTTATTAATTTTAAATATATAATAAGTCCTCATAACATCACCAAATATTATATTAAACTTATATATAAATATAATTTGTCGAATTATATATTATTTTTAATTTTTATAACAATACTTGGAATATCTAATTCAAATTCAGTAAGTAATTCATCTTCTGTACCACTTTTACCGAATCTATTAACATTTATTATATCATCTTCATTTTTAACTAATCGATACATATTAGGATCATTAGAAAACTCTATAACCATACGTTTATATCCTCTTGGTAAAACTTGATTTTGATACTCTTTTGACTGTCTAAAGAAAGCATCTATATTAGGCATAGAAACAATACGTGCCTCAATAAAACTTTTAAGTAATTCTTGTTTTAGCTTCATAGCTAAAGTTAATTCAGAACCTGAGGCAATCAAAATAACATCTAACCTACTTTTTACTTCACTAATAACATAGCCGCCAAGTTCGGTTTCTTCAACAGATGTAAATTTATAACTCTCTGTAGGATTTTTAGCAACAACTAATGCTGCAGGTTTTTTATTTCTTAAAATTAATTGCCAAGCACCTATTAATTCTTTATAATCGCATGGCCTATAAACTTCCAAATTTGGTATTGATCTAAGCATTCCAAGTTGTTCTACTGGTTGATGTGTTTTTCCATCTTGACCTATACGAATACTATCATGTGTAAATATATACGTAACAGGTAAATTCATAATAGCAGTATTTCTAATTGATGGTTTCATATTATCAGCAAAAGTTAAAAAGGTAGAACCAAACACTCTAAAGTTAGTTAATGCAAGACCATTTAAAATAGCTCCCATAGCATTTTCTCTTACACCAAACTCGATATTTTTACCTAAATAATTGCTAGCACTATAATCGCCACCATTTTTTAAGTATACTTTAGTAGAATTTGCTAAATCAGCTGATCCACCAATAAATCTATCAACAAAAGCAGAAATAACATTCATTATTTGAAAATTAATATCACGCATTGGCTTATCTAAAAACAATTTTTCTTTATCAATTACCCTATCCAAATTAAGTAATATATCTTCACCATTAATTATATCGTTTAGATTATCGATATTTTTTTCATTCATTCCCTTTATAATATCTTCATAATCTTTATACCAATCAGCATAAACTTGGCCATTTCTTTGTTTTACTTGCTTCCTTAAAGCAAATAAATTTTCCTCATCAATTGTAAATGGATGACCACCTTTTAATTTCTCTCTAATTACTTTTAAATCTTCTTTATCTAGTCTACCATGAATTTTATTTGTATTTTCATATTCAGATCCTTTTCCTAATATAGTATTAGCAATAATTAAAGAAGGAGCTTTAGCACGATTAGCAGCATCAAGTGCCTTATCAATTTCAGATAATTTATCGCCATTTTTAATAACAAATACTTCCCAACCTAACGCCGCATACATATTGGCAATTCTTTCATTATAATCTTTATCTAAAGCACCATCCAAAGTCATTTTATTAGCATCATATAAAACTATTAAATTATTAAGTTCATATTCTCCAGCAAGTGATGCCGCTTCATATGAAATACCTTCCATTAAATCGCCATCGCTGCATAAACAATAAACATTATAATTAAATAAATCTATTTTTTTAGTATTATATTTTTTTTCAAGATATTTGCCACCTATAGCCATTCCAACAGCAGTTGCAAATCCTTGACCAAGTGACCCAGTTGTTGCCTCTATTCTTTTACTAATATTAAGTTCTGGATGTCCCGGTGTAGATGAATTTAATCTTCTAAAATTTTTAAGTTCATCGATAGTAAAATCTTCTGTCGTAGCATAAATAGTTGCATATAATAACGCTGAGGCATGACCAGCTGATAAAACAAATCTATCACGGTTAGCCCAATCTGGCTTTTCTAAATCATAAACCATATGATTAGCAAAAAGTGAATACATCATTGGGGCTGCACTTAAAGCAATACCAGGATGACCACTTCCAGCATTATCTATCATATCAAGTGCTAAAAGTCTAATTTCATCTATCATTTTCTTTTCGTTTAATCTTGACATAATTCTACCTACTTTCAAGTTAATTATAACATATTTCACTGTTATTTTAAAGTATTTTTGTAAACTAGTAGATATCATTAAAAAATAACAATAAGATATAAAAAGAAAAAATATCATTTTATAGATATTTTCTCATTTTGTGCACTTTAAGATTCACCATATATAATGCTATAAATCAAACATAATATATTATTTACTCTTAGTTAATATTTTACCTTTTTCTACGATTGTATTAATATCTTGTTTTATATCATCATGAAAACAATCAAACAAATAAATATTTTGATTATATTTATCTATTTCTTTTTCAGATGTCCTAATAAAAGTATCTTTATTATAAGGTATATCATATTTTAGTGTCATAGCTAAATCTCTTAGGGCTTGTAATCCCTCGCTATCATTAATTGCATATGATAAATATGGTTTTAATAAAATTTCACCTTTACCTAAACTATGATTAGCAACTCTATTACTTACACAATCAAACATTGTTAAATTAGTTGGATCGTATATATAAGGCCTGCCATTATCAATAATTAATGTACAAGCATGATTTCCAATCAAATGTGATATTGGGCCTAATATTTTGTGAAATATTTTTGTATTTAATTTAGGTTCAACCATACCCCTATCAATATTCATTTTATATTCAGGCTTTTCGACCTTATGTACCATATTAGCTATAATTGCTACTTCATAGCCACAAAATCTCAATATATCTGTCAACATATCACTATAATTTAGACAAACCCCATTACCATTAAAAATATCATAAGAGTAAAATCCATATATTGGTTTTCTATCTTCAAGTTTATATTTATGTTCCTTAGTTTTTGAATAATAACCATTATATAACATATATGAAAATAGTATTGATAGCTCTAATGAATTAGAAATTTTTAATTCATTCGCTAATATTTTAGTTTTATCAAGTATATGGTTATAGTATTCTTCCATTACTTTTAAAGTATCTTCAATTTCAGATAACTCTACTTTACAGCCTAATCTCTTAATAACATCAGCCTTAGATGACTTAACAAATATTTTATACATTGGTGTTAGATATAATAACTTAGAAATATCTTTTAACTCTTTAGATTTATTTAAAAATTGAATAGTCTCATGCATTAGCGTATCATCGATTTCATGATTAAGAAAAAATTCAAATAATAAATATTCAATCTGTTGTTTAGAATAACATTCACTAGTAGTTTTATCAATTAATTCATTCATTTATATCCCTCTTTCATTTTAATATTATTTTTAATTATTTAAAGATAGTCTTTTAACTTTTTCTCTAAATTTTCTTTTGGCATTTTCTACATCAATTTTATCAGCTAAATTTATATGGTTTACGGCTGCTTCAAAATCATCAGCCAAATCATATCCATTAATTCCCATGTTTCTTGGCTCATCAAAATATATATCATTTTCTTTTAAGTTAAGAATTTGTCTTACTTTATCCTCCGGTATACAATCTCCATAATTACGTCCCCAACGGTATCCATATATACCGGTAGTTTCAAGCACTCTAAATAATATTCTTCTTAGAAATTCTACCTGACATAATATTTTATATAATGTTTGCATATTTAACATTTCATTATAATTCTTTACCTTAAATACTAAATGAACATATTCCATACCAATATTAGATAACTCAAATGTATTTAAATCTATCCTATATCCAGCATTTTCAAGAGCTTTTAATATATTTGTCATTATTATTGCTCTATTAAATACCTGATTCTTAGTCGTACTACACGTATACCCGACTGTTGCATCAATTCTAACAAATTTGGGACTAATTATTCTTTCCTCAGTTTCATAGCAAAGAGGTACCCCAGCCGAATAAGCAGGAACGTTTAAATGTCCACCAGACAAAGTTCTTACCGTTTTATATTTATGAATTGGCCTATTAATACAGTTCTCTAATTCCTTTTGAAGTTTTAAAAATTCTTGATAATCTGAATTATAATTGTTACTTATTAAATCTTTAAGTGCTTCTTCATAAGATTTTCCAGCAAAATCATAATCATTTTCACTACTATGTAACTGTTTAAATATTCTACTATTAATAACCGGGTCACTTGTTAAATATTCATATAGATTATTTAAACTACTAAATCTAATTAAATGTATTATCTCGCCACTATCAAGTTTTTTAGGCATAAAGTAATTATTAGGAAACTTACGACAATTATCTCTATTTATACCATCAATATAATATCTATTAAAAACATTCGAAACATAATATCCAAAATAATCTTTAAATTCCATTATTCCCCCTTGCTTATCTTTTTATTAATTTTTTTACTTGCATGCTAAATCGTTCTTTAGCTTCCCTAACATTAATTTTATCATCCAATCCGACACATGAAATCATTCTAGCAAAATCATCTTCAAGTGAATAACCATTTACTCCTACATCACTAGGTTGGCCAAAAAATATTTCATTGTCAGGGCAATTTAATACTTGCTTGACTTCACCTATCCCACAAGTACTGCCATATCCACCTGCCCACTCATAGTCAGTAACCGGAGTTATTTCTCTTAATCTAAATATTATTCTTCTTAAAAATTCAACTTGACATAGTGTTTTATATAATGAATCAATATTAAGTTTCTCGCTATAATTCTTTATCTTTACAACCACATGAATGTATTCATCATTACATCTAGCAAGTGAAAAAGTATTTAAATCAATATTATAACCGGCCTTCTCTAAGGCTTTTAAAATAATAATAATAATTGCTCTATTAAATACTTGTTCTTTAGTAGTACCACACCTATAGCTAAGTAAGACATTGGCTTTAACAAATTTAGGCGTCATTATACGTTCCTCAGTTTCATAACACAAAGGATTACCCGCTGAATACGCTGGAATATTTAAATGTCCTCCAGCTAAAGTAGGAACTGTTTTATACTTATGAATAGGTATATTAATACAATTATCTAAACCTTTATGAATTCGTAAAAACTCTTGATAATTAGCATCTTTATTTTCCTTAATTAAATTTTCAACTGCTTCATTATATGGTACTCCAGCAAAATCATAGCTACCATCAAGGCTACTCAAATCACTAAATATTTTATCATTAATTTGTGGTTCACTCTTAAGAAAATCATATAACTCATATAAATTATTAAATCTAACCAAAAATAATTTACTTCCATTAGCTACAGTAACTGGCTTAAAAACATTATTTGGAAATCTATCATAGTTAGATAAATTATTATTAAAATTATAACTTAACACAACTAACGCCTACTATCCATTGTTTTTTTAGCATTATATACAAGCTTTTTAGCTAAAGTTATTTCATTAACATTTGCTAGTTTAGTACCATTACGTAAATGAACATCATCAATATTTCTATTTATATCATAAATTTCTTGCATCATTTCAAGAATAACGTTTAAATAATCATCATTTTTAGTTTGAATAAATTTTTCCATTAAAACTTGTTCAACACTCTTACTATTATGATTAATATATTTAACAATGGCTGCGGCATCACGAGTTGTAACCATACCCGGAGCACTAGTACTACCATTCTTTTTAGCATATCTATCGCAAGCCTTACGGAAATTAACAAAGAATTTATACCAATCTATATATTTATCAAATATTCTTTTTTCTACACGATTATCATAATTAAATAATTTTGGTGTCATTCTTTCAAGTACAGATTCATCAATTTTACCACGTGACGAATAATCCTTATCTTCTCCTTCACCATTTGTATTACCAGCACTAATCATCCTAAAGTTAGGGTTAATTGGCACAACCATATCTTCAGCAAAAGTAATAAAATGCTTTTCATTTGGATTACTAATTACATCAAGTAATCCTGAATATATTTCGTTATAAACTACTTGTGTATCAGTATTACCATTATCAAATTCATCTAATGATAAAAGTCTGCCATAAACAAGGGCTACGAATGTCTGTGTTGCTCTAAAACGTCCATGTGGATCATTATAAGCCATAACGCTATATTTATCCGTTATTTTACCATTTTGAATAATATTCATTCCAATTAAACTACCAACCTGTTTAATCAAATGTGATTTACCACAACCACTTGGTCCATATAAATAAGGCCAGTCGCCTTCAAGAAGACAACTTATTACTTCATCAGTCATCTCATGAAATAATTCTCCATTATCGATACGCTTTTGTTTACGCTCTAAAATTGTATTCATTCTTTTACTAAATAGAACACTCTCATCGAATGCCGGTAATATATGATAATTAACTTCCTCAGTAGGAATATGCACATTAGGACTAGCAGGAACAACTTCTCTATCATTTCCAGGAATATGAACCGTAGTCTCTACATTAATTTTATCCTTTTCAGCAGATAATCTCGTAATAAACTCTTCAAGATCACCAAGATTTTTTTCATTTTCTTCAAATTTTGAATTAGCATTATTTATTCTTTCAAGCAAATTATCATATTGTTGTAAACTCTTTAATGTACGTTCAATATCAGAACGTTTAATTTTATCAAGACTATCCTCAGCCGCATTTCTGGCTTCGATTAGTTTTTGAGTAGCATCATTAGAAATGGCAAGCGCAAGCACTTTAATTTGCTCAACTTCTTCCCTAGCTTCCTTTAATATTTGTTGAAATACCTCTTCTTTACTATTTTTAAGTTCAACCATAAGTAGTTGTTGATATTCATTTAAATTTTTTTTAATATCACCTTTATTTTTTTCAATACTTTGATTCATTTCAGCAAGTGCTTTTTTTCCATGAGTATCAATTGTTTTAACACCGTTAGTAGTAAGCACATAAATAGTATACTTATACGCTGAAATTTGCTTTTCCATAATCTCTAATTGTTCAATTAGTGACTTTGCCATTGCAATTTCGCTAGAAACTAATTCTAATTTCTTTTCATCAACATCATAGATACCACATTTCTTTCTAGCATCATCTAACTTTTCTTTCGTATATGTCTTAATATCACCAACTTGACTATTTAATCCATTAATATAAGCAATTAATTCTTTTCTTAATTCATTGTCAGTACAATATGGACTAACTTGTTTAGCAAAATTCAAAATGTTTTCATAATTATTTAAATATAATTCATCACTTTTAATTATATTAATAACCTTTATATAATCTAAATGATTGTCAAACAAAGAGAATAAATCCATATCAATATAATAGTTACCATTTATAATCATGTTTTTATATACTTCATAATTTTCAGTACTTAGACCTAATGGTATAATATTCTTAACTAGTTCAATAATCTTTTCAAAATCTTTAATTTTATTACTACTTTTGCTATTTATTAAGTCAAGAATAATTCTATTTAAAAAATCAATTTCATATAAATCATTATTACGTTTATTATCTCTAACTGCTTCAACATAATCAATAAAATATTTACGTTCTAAATAATCTAATTCTCCCTTATTTCTAATAGTCCTAATTAAATTTTTAATTATTTCTGTATCATTCATTATTTATTCCCCCTAACACGTTTTAAAATATGTTCATTAGTAATAATATCGCAATATTTTAAAACATCATCTTTACGTGATATATAAATTAAATCTTCTCTCGTTATTTTACTAGCATCAATATTTTTAGATAAATGATAAAAGTATTTATTTTCTAACAACTCATTATAATATCCACTACTATATAAAGTATCTAAAAAAGCTGTTTCAATTAAATATGCTTGATTATTAGATAAAGGTAGTCCTTTAATATCTTTAATAACATTATCTAATATAATACTCACTCCACGCGCCCTAGCAGTACTCTTACGTTTATAACTTCTAGAATAGTACTCTTTAGCAAATAAACTATCCTCATCATTATATAGATACATACTAGCAACTTCTAAATTAACTTCACTTTCACTTAAATTTGTTATCTTACTATTTATACCATAATAAGCATTCCATGGTAACAAAAACCATCTATAATTATTAGTAGTAATATTTTGAATAATTATTTTCTCTTCTAAATCAGTATTTTTATAAAATATACCGATATTATCTTTTGCAACTTCATCTATTTTTTTTACAACACCATTAGTAATTAAATAAGTATTTTTATAAACTAAGTTATATTTATCAATATTAGAAGAAACTTCAATACGATCGTTTTTAAAATTAATTATCATTTCTACCACTGAATTATCATTGAATAAACCATTAATGCTGAATGAATAGATATTATCATCGACTTTTTTATAATTAATTAATAATTTATTTGTAATATTATTTATTTTGCTAAATAAAACATATCTATTTCGATAGCCAGTAAAACGATTACTATAATTAATTTTAGTATCCATATATTCTAATAATTCTTTAAGATGATATTTAATAATTGGTAATAATAAAGTAAAATTATCTTTATTATTTAATAAGCTATCATTATAACTTTCTTTTTCATTATAGAATTCATATATTTTATTTTTATTAGTCAATATACCACTTTCTAATATCTCCTTTGCATGTTCATCAATCTTAATACGCCTATGCTGTCCAAAAGGATCCATTAATGAATCTTCATGTATATTAGCTAATTCATCATGATATACTTGCGTTACCTTTTTTACAAAAATATCAAAGTAATCATCACGTGAGCATAGATTAATAATTCTTCCCCCATCATAAATAACCATAAGCGATGGTATAATTAAACTTTTAGTATTCTTATGACTTGATAATACAATATCACTAATATCTATCGATTCAATATTTCTAATATTATATATATCTATTAACAATTTATCCATAAAAGATATTTGCATAAAAAGGCCCCCTTAGCAAATGTTTATTCTAATAAATTTATATAATTTTGTCAATTAATTATAGTAAATTTATCCCATTAAATAAAAAAAGTAAACATATTTTTTTGTCTACTTTTTATTTATCTAAATAAGTTGATTTTTTTACTATATCTAATCTTATTTTATCATTTTCTTGTTTTAGTTTTTCAATAATCTCTTCTAAATCTTTTATTTCAATATCTAATTCATTAATAACTCTTATACTATCTTCTAACAAAGTTATCACCATCTTTTTCTCTAGTTTCTTTTTCAACTATTAACATATCTAATTCACTTTCAATAAGTCTTAATTTAGCTTGTTCTTGAAGAAGCTTATTATATTCATCAAGTAATGCTTGCTTTCTTTCTATACGCCTTTGAATAATCTTATTTTCTTGTTTTAATTTAGCTATTGTTCCCTCATTAGGTTTAGTTAATATTTCATCTTTTACAGTTACTTTTACTTCATTCATTTCACCAAGGGTAATTCCTTTATTCTTTAGAGCACTAGCTAATTCATTCTTTTTAACTTCTCCCATACCAAAAACTTTATATATATTAGGCCCATATTTAATTAAATCATCAATAGTAAAAATATTATTTCGGTACATAATATTGGCTACTTTCGTAGATAAACCTAGTGATATCTCAATTAAATTTGCACCTTTACTTCTTTTTATTTCCGTAAGTGTATCTTCTTCATCAATAATTGTATAACCTAAACTGTGAATATAATTTTTAAGTTCAATTAAATCTTCATCATCTAAATGAAAACGATAACTATTAAACACACGCCATTTTGTTGTTAATAATTTTCCTAAATAATTAATATATAAATTGCTCTTTAATTTATGCTTTAATTTAGGAGATAAAGCTAATTCTTTTATAGGAATCAAAGCAGCTTCATCACTTACATTTAATTCTTCATACACCTTTTTATCATCATTCATTATAAATCCTAAATCAGATACAGCATTAATTACTCTTTCATAACCAAATGAATGTTTATTCCTAAAATAATTAGATAGTTTCTCAGTATCAAACTGTAATAATTCACCCAAAGTATTTATCCCTAATGTTTTTAGTTCATTAGCATCAAATCTAAGTTCTCTAATATTATCAATAGACATATTTCTTATTTCATCAGTTAATTCTTTTTTAGTAGTCTTAAATATTACTTTTTTATCCATATCATTAAACACCTAACTATATTTTATCGTATTATTTTTTTTATGTAAAGAAAAAACTAATCAGTATTTTGATTAGTTATTTTTCTAATTTATTTACTCCTTTATAAAATCCGCATTTATCACAAACTCTGTGAGGTCTAATCATTTCACCACAATTAGGGCATTTTACTAAACCATTTGCAGTAACTTTATAATGAGTTCTTCTCATATCTCTTCTTGTTTTACTAACTTTTCTAAATGGAACTGCCATATTATTTTTCCTCCTTTGTTTTTAATATTTCACTTAATTCAGCGAAGGGATTATTTTTCTTATTTCTTTCTTCATTAAACTTTTCTTCAGAAATAACACGCCATCCATCTCCACTCAATTCAACATCTTCATCGGTAATCCTAACCTTTGAAGGAATTTCAACTAAGACATTTTGCCATAAAATATCAGTTATATCAATTATAAATTGATTATCATCAATAATTTCCTCAATCTCTGTATCAAAATTGTAATCTACTGGTTCTAATGTAATATCATCTTTTAAAATCATCGTACCAGTTAATCTAGCACAAAGTTTCAATTGACTATCTTCATCTAGTATTAAATACCCATTTACATTAACATTTTTAATATCATCGATTCGGTAATCTTTTAACAAATATTCAGATAAATCTACATCTTCATTAATATCGATCTTATTAACTTGATAAGTTTTTAATTTGGTTACATCAATTTGCATTATATCACCTCATCAACTCTATCAAAAGTAACTTTACCTAAATATCCAAGACGTAAATCTTTCAAAACTGTTACATAAACTTTTTCATAATCTGTTTCGTTATTTCTAATAGCTCCAATCTTTTTACCAATTTGATCTAAAACTTCAACAATTGAAGAAGTATTTGTAATATTATATCTATTTTTAATATTATTAGGATATAATCTTAACATAGTATTAATAATATATATTGCAACTTCTTCAGAATCGAGAACTTCTTCTTTAATTGCCGTCATTGAAGCTAAATTCAAAGCTATTCGTTGATTATCCAACTTTGGCCATAGTATACCTGGAGTATCCAACAATTCTAAATCATTATTAATTCTAATCCATTCTAATTGTTTAGTTATACCTGGTTTATTACCAACATTTGCAGCTTTTTTTCCAACTAAACGATTAATTAAAGTGCTTTTACCAACATTTGGAATTCCCAAAATTAACGCTCTAATTCTTCGCTCTCTAAGTCCCTTTTCTTTTCTTTTTTCATTTAATGCCTTTTGTATTTTTTGCGTTTCCACATAAATTAAATTTAAGTTTGGATTATTTAACAAGTCCAAGGTAATTACCTTATAACCACTTTTTTCATAATAATCAATCCACTTTTTAGTTTCTACAGCATCACACAAATCAACTTTTGACATTATCAATATTCTAGGTTTGTTTTTTATAAGTTCATTTATTTCTCTATTTTTAGATGAATCTGGAATTCTAGCATCAATTATTTCAAAAACGATATCAATTAAATCAAGTTTTTCTTTAATTTCACGTTTTGTTTTTGCCATATGTCCAGGATACCAATTAATAGCCATATTATCACCTACTTTATTACTTTACAATCTTAATAGGCCACAAACTAACTTCAACGCTTCCTTCAATATCCTTGCGATCAAATAAACCAAAAATCCTACTATCAGCAGATACTGACCTATTATCACCAAGTACAAGATATTTATCATCAGGAATGCGCGTACAATTACATATTGTTTTTAATGAAAAATCATTAGTTTTAAAGTTTTCAGTAGAAGCATTACCATTATATGAATAATTATTAACAAGCTCATGTCCATCTATATATAAAGTATTATTTCGATATAAAACTTCTTCTCCAGGTAATCCAATTACTCTTTTAATTATTTCTTTATTCTCATGTCGTATTACAACTATATCAAATCTTTTAATATCATTTACACGATAATTAATTTTATTTAATAAAAGTAATTCCTTATCTTTTAAAGTAGGATCCATTGAATCTCCTGATACAATAACTGGTGTCATAATAAATGATCTAATTAAAACAACTACTATAACTATTACTACATAAGGGATTAATTCTTTAACAACTTTTTTCATAATCCTCCTATAACGTAGGCAATACTTTATTATCGTCTTTCTTTAATCTTGTATTGACCAGACATAGTTCTTAAGAAATATAATTTAGCTCTTCTTACTTTACCTTTTTTAACTACTTCAATTGAAGCAATGTTAGGGCTATTTACTGGAAATGTTTTTTCAACACCAATTCCACTTGAAATTTTTCTTACTGTAAAAGTTTCAGTTGCTCCTTGACCTTTTCTAGAGATAACTACACCTTCAAAATTTTGAATTCTCTCCTTAGATTTTCCACCCTTAACTTCGATAATTTTGCATCCTACATTAACTGTGTCGCCAACACGAAATTCAGGAATGTTTGGATTGATTTGCTTTTCAGTAATTTTTTCAATTAAACTCTTAGCCATTCGTATTCACTCTCCTTTTTTAACCACAATCATGCAAAAACAAACGCAGCGGATTGCTTCATTTATAAATGATAGCACATAATTAATAAAAATACAAGTATTTTTTTACTTGTATTATTTACTACTTAAACGTTAACTCAATTTTTGTGTAATTTCATCTTTTTCATAATATTCAGTAATAGTATCCCCACTTATTTTTATTAATGTTTGTGGAACTACTTTCAAATCAGCTAAGTTCTTAGCATTTTTATTACTTACATCTCCAACATACTTTGTATTCATTGCTGATGAAGTATTAACTTTATATATCTTAGAACTAGACAAACTATTATTAACTAATGAGGTAATTGTACTATTCTCCTCTTTTTCATCAAAATCGTAAAAATATACATAATATTCTTCTTCACTTTGATTAAATATAGCAGATGCCAAAATAGCGCCATCAACATTTGTACTATTTTCACTAGTATCATTTCCTTTATCTTTACTAAACCAATCTAATTCTTTAGTTATAAATAATGCAGATATCAAATATATTATTGCAAAAACAATAACAATAACCAAAATATTTATAATTAACTTTTTTATCTGATTAGTTTCTACTAATTCTTCACGTTCTAAACTTTTACCATCTTTTTTTGCTTGTTTTCTTCTTAATTCTCTACCCATAAGACGCCTCCATATAAATTATAGCAAAAAATAGTTTATTTTGTAAAGAATAATATTTAAACAAAGAAAACAAAATAATACTATAGCCACTTAGAAACACTAACTTCTCTTACTTCTTTTTTTTCATAACTACTAGTAAATTCAATCAATTTTTTAATAGCATCTTTTATTAATTCTTTATTATCAAGTGCAAGATCATTAACTGTAATAATCTTACGTAATCCTCTTTTATATTTATTATCCCTAACATATAAATATAAGCTTCTATCAAGTGCCTTAATAAGCATTAATTGATTTTCATTATTACCATTCGCAGAAAATATAAGTTCACGATACCAATCAATCAATTTTTTTGACAATACATCACCATAAGGATACTCATAATGAACTATTGCATCAAAGTTAGGACAATTCTCTAATACTTTTTTTACATGACTAATATCAATAGTTTGTGTTTGTATCACGTCCCCATCTCCTATTCTATTTAATTATATAATATATTTAATTAATTTTCAACATTTTCTTCATTTGGCTTTTCTATCGGAGTTATTTTAGTAATATCTTCAATTGCCGATATAAATAAACTTACATTTATTTTAGAGTATCCACTTTCCTTATATAAGACCTGTATATCATTAATATCAACAATATCTGTATTACTATCTTTTAATTTTTTTACTGAAGCTTCTTTAGCCCTTTCAATTGCTTGTTCATATGTACTTATTTCTTCTTTAATATTAACTTCATATAATTTATCAATAGTTATTTTAAATGGTATAAAATTATTATTGATAAGCGCCTTGCTTTCTCTTTTAAATTGCTTATACTTTTTATATGGAAAAAGTGAAATTTCTTTATTTAAAAAATAAAACGCCAATACTTTCTTACTTTTACCAGTCAATTTTTCTTCTTGATAAAATAGTGGATATTGGATATCAATTTTATACCAAACCTCTCCAAAAACAACTCCTTTAGCTTTAGTATATAAATTTGTACCATCTGGTTTAGTAAGAATTCCACTAATAATTGTATCACCTGCTTTAACATATTCGTTAACAAACCTTATTTTTTCACCAGCATATGCATTAATGCTTACTATTGTTGCATCTTTCTTTGAAGTAATCGATTGATATTTACAATCGATATTTTCTGTTTCTTTTTTTCTTTCAACCAACCTAACAATATATTTTGTGCCACTTTCCTCAATTTCAATCCATTCCAAAACATTTTTATTATCTTTAAGTATTTTCTCTTTAACATTAGATAAATAATCATAACTTTTTTTACGTTTAAATTTAACAATATCATACTTAGTCAGTTCCTTAGAAACCAACTTAACAATTTCCTGATCATTATAAATAATATCAACTGAAAAAATATAATTTGACAAATAGAAAATAAAAAATATAGAAAATATAAGACAACATAAAATTATTATATTTCTTTTAATGATTTCAAATAGTCTTAATCTTCCATACTTTCTTATAATAGTTATCTTATATGTTTTAGAATATTTTGTTAATTTTTCATAATCCTTATAATCAATAATAATATTTAATTCATTGTGTTTAACAATTCTCAATTTAATAGTATTTATTTTATTTTTAATTAGCCACTTAATATAATTATTAACGTTTTTTCCAACCACACTTACTAATACATAATTATTCATAGCACACCTATAAAAAAATATGACTATAACTACTAATTTATGCGAACCATATTAATATTTCCAGCAATTAGCACTTCATTATCGACCATTTTAGAGATAGTTAAATCAAATCCTTCAATTATTATTATTTTTTTTTTATAACGTACTGATATTTTTGTTAAAGAAAAATCTACTATCTCATCATAGTTAACAATATCTACACAGTTTTCCTTTATAGTTATTTTATACTCTCTATCATATAAATAATTATCTAATCTATTTATTAATTTCATAATAAATTATATGTCTACATCATCAAATAATTTACTTATATCAATATTTAGTGCACAAGATATATGATAGATTGTTTGAATAGAAAAATTCTTTATACACTTTGGAGCCTCTACCCTCCTTATATATGCATATGAATAACCTGTTTTCTCAGCCAATTCTTGTTGCGTCATTTTATTTAAAACTCGATATTTTTTAATATTTTTGGCAATAATCAGATATACATTAATTAAATCTTGCTTTTTATGCTCCAATATTATCTCTTAATTTTTGTAATATTTTCTTTTCCTTTCTCGAAATTTCAACTTGATACATACCTAATTCTTCACCAATTTCTTTTTGTGACATATTATCATAATATCTACCTATAATTATTTGCTTTTCAAGTGGAGACAGTTTTTCAATCTCACTTGTTAATGAATAATTTTCCATCTTTTTGTCACAATAACCAACTTTATTATATAATTCAAAATTTTTATCTTCCTCACTAATTATTTTATCTAAACTTGAAATAAATGAATTAGCTTGTAATACATCATTAATAACATTTTCATCAATTTCTAAAAAAAGTGATAAATCATAAGTAGTAGGCTCTTTCATAAGTTTTTGTGTCAATATTTCTCTAGCATGTAGTATTTTTGCATATAATAGCTTCATATTTTTACTTACTTTGATATTTCTATATTCATTAACATATTTAATAACTTCTCCTAAAACATATGGATAAGCATAAGTAGTAAATTTTGTATTATAATTACTTTTATAATTATTATATGCTTTAATCATTCCCATAACAGCTACTTGATATAAATCATCTAATTCAAAATAATTCTTATATTTACTTATAATTTTATAAATAAAATTTTCGTTTTCAACGATTACATCTGCAATAGCATTCATTTTATCTCCTTTATAATACTTCCAACTCACTTTCTATTAGTGGCACACAATTATTAAATAATATTTTAAATATTTTAAATCTATCACAAATAACTAAATTACCATTATATTTACAAGTTAAGTAATAAATTTTAGTTATATAGTTCAAACCATCTAAATCCATCGTATTCAAACTATTAGTATTAACCACAATATATTTAAAATTATTATTAATTATAAGTTCGTTTAATTCTGATTCGATTATATGATAAGTATCCTTGTTTAAGTCTCCTATCAATCTAATGAAAAAAATACCTTTACGAAATTCAAAATTCATTTCCAGCATATTATTTAGTCCTTTCTATTTGAATTTAGCATATGTAATAAAATAATTAAACATATTCGACAAAACTAGTTAAAAAATTAAATCGACATTTTTATCACCTTGCTTTCTTGTCTATTCAATAATAATATTCCCAATAAAAAGAGCATTTTACTTTTTTTGACTAAAAATAATTCATATTTGTAAAGAAAAAAGTCTAGAATAAACTAGACTTTAAATATAATTAACATACAGTATATAACATCTATTAAAAGAAAAAAGCAAGATATATCTATCTTGCCAAATATTACATAAATGATATAAAAATACATAAAACAAAGAAAGCAAAACCTAATATAAAGGTAAGTCTACTTATAAATAACTCTGCTCCTCTTTCTTTTCTATTTTGAAATAATTCAGAGCTTCCACCTTGAATTATATTTGCACTCTCTGCTTTACCACTTTGCAATAAAACAATAGCAATTAATAAAATTGATATAATTACAACAGCTGTTTCCATAGTTCCTCCTTTTGTCAAGTGTTATTATAACATAGTTTTTTTACAATTACAACTAGTATTGTATTCCCCAAATAACATGATGTTTGGCATTTTTACCACAGCATACACACTTTTCTTTACTTATGTCAACATCTTCAAGAATACAACGAGATTTACAACCTTTTATTTCTTTTATTTTTTCTTCACAAGCATTATCACCACACCAAGCAGCATGAATAAAACCTGGTTGTTTATTTAATATATCTTCCATTTCTTTTAAATTATGAGCTTCAAATGTTAATGATTCTCGTCTTTCTAATGCTCTATTATACATATCATTTTGAATTGTTTCAAGTAATTTCTTAGTATAATCTACAACATCAATATCAAGCGATTTCGTAATTTTTTCAAATGTATCCCTTCTTGCAAAAGTAACCTGATTATTATCTAAATCACGTGAACCAATTTCAATTCTCACAGGAATACCATTTACTTCTGCTTCAGCAAATTTAAATCCAGGTGATTTAAGTGAATCATCAACATAAGCTGTAATATTATTATTTATTAATTCATCTTTATATTTATTAGCAAGTTCTAATACTTGTTGATCCTTACCAATCGGAATAATTGCAACTTGTATTGGAGCTACTCTTGGTGGTAATACTAGGCCAGCATCATCACTATGTACCATAATTAAAGCCCCAATCATACGATTTGATACTCCCCAAGATGTCTGATAGGCATAATCAAATTTATTATCTCTATTAACAAATTTAATATCATATGCTTTGCTAAATTTTTGGCCAAAATAATGCGTAGTTCCTGATTGAAGCGTAACGCCATTATACATAAGTGATTCAACTGTCAAAGTATATTCAGCACCAGCAAATTTTTCTTTTTCTGTCTTTCTACCAGTTATCGCAGGAATAGCTAAATATTCTTTGAAAAAATTCTCATATACTTTTAGCATTCCTTTCGTTTCAGCCTCTGCTTCTTCTCTCGTTGCATGCACAGTATGGCCTTCTTGCCAAAAGAATTCCCTACCTCTTAAAAATGGTCTAGCCTCTTTTTCCCAACGCATTACATTGCACCATTGATTATATTTAAGTGGTAAATCTTTATATGACTTAACAACTTCATGAAAATAATCACTAAATAAAGTTTCACTTGTAGGTCTTATACATAAACGTTCATCTAGTTCTTTATTTCCTCCCTGAGTTACCCAAGCAACTTCTGGTGCAAAACCAGCAACTAATTCTCCTTCCTTTTTTAGTAAATTTTCAGGTATAAGCATAGGCATTTGAACATTTCTATGACCTGTCTCCTTAAATTTTTCATCTAATATACTTTGAATTTTTTCCCAAATAGCCGTTCCATTTGGTTCATATATTATGCATCCTTTTACATTTGAATACCTTGCTAATTTTGCAGCCATTACAACATCTGTATACCATTTAGCAAAATCAACATCACGTTTTGTAATTGCTTTATTACCATTCATTTTTATACACCTCTGAAATGATTATACCATAATATTTAAATAAATTAAGCATTTTTTAATATTTTTTGGTTGACAAACATATTTTTTTAATATATAATTAATTTTGCCATGGGGAATTAGCTCAGTTGGCTAGAGCATCTGCCCTGCACGCAGAGGGTCAAGGGTTCGAGTCCCTCATTCTCCACCATTCGGGAAGTGGCTCAACTTGGTAGAGCATTTGGTTTGGGACCAAGGGGTTGCAGGTTCAAATCCTGTCTTCCCGACCATTTAGAAAATTACTCTTGTATATCAAGAGTTTTTTTGTTGTCCCAAACATCAAATGTTTCTCTCCCCTTGACTCTCTGGTGCTAATAAACAGCCATTTATTATTGAAAAGAAATAAGCAATTATATAAACTATTTTATACAACCAACTGAGCTAAATTTGTTATACATATTAATCAAATTAAATATGTTTGTCAACACATTTTATATGGATTTTTATTTTTTTACCTATTAAAATCCCTTAAAATTTTTAATTTTATCCAAATTATTATACAAAGAATTTTTATTTTAGATCAATTAAAAACACAATTGAGCAAGGTTTATTACCAAGCAAAATTGTGTTTTTTTCTTTTTAATGCAAATTATAATTATTACTTTCTAATTGTTTTATATTTTTTTAATACTAAGTTTTTAGCTTTTTCTTGATTTTCTCTGACTGCAGTAGTAACAAAATCTTCTGTAATCCAATATTGTCCACCACCAAGTTTAGTATTTTTTTCGTCATATAATACAGTATGAGTTCTTTCAAATTCATCTGCATCTTTTAAACATAAATTATAAATATATACTCCTTCAATGTTTGAATATCGTCTAAAATCTGCTTTTGGATCATCTCTTGCAACCAATTCTGTCGTTGGGCCAAGTAATCTATAATATTCAAAAACATATTTGTATGTGCCCTCATAATAGTATATTTTATTCGTATCTTCTTCTTCAATTTCATCAAGATGTTTCCGATACATAGACATTATAATTCCATCTTCAGTTTTTTTAGGTTCCAAAATGTAACTTAAATATGGAAAATGTGCTTTTGTAGATGGCATACCAAAAAAATTTATTAGATCTTCTTTTGTATATAATTTATTTCTTTTGCACTCTATAGTATATTCAATATATTCTTTTAATTCAAAAATTTCTCTTTGTGATTCCTCTCTTATCATTTTTAAAAATTCTTCAGTCATAAAAGTCACTCTCTTTTTTTGTGCAAATTATTATATCACAATCTTCATAAAATGCAAGTTTATTAACATAAAGAACTCCATCATAATTTGATGGAGTTTTACTGTTTAAGACTTCAAAATTTTTCTAAGTACCAATTGATTAAAAATATTAATCAAAAAGCTGATTATTTTTAATATTTAAATTTCATTATAATAATTTTGCATATTTTTGAACGTTATGATAGATAGTTGTTGAATAGTTTCGTTAAATATTTTAATATTTCCAAATTCTAAAGGTTTATTTTCATAATCAGTTTTTTCATTAATTTCCTCAATTATTGAATAATATGATAATTTTTGGCTTTCATTTATTAGTACTGGCGGATAATTATTTTTAATTAGTTCATAATTCATAATTAATCTGGCAACTCTACCATTTCCATCACTAAAAGGATGAATATTGACAACTGCCATATGTAAGTAAGCAGCTCTTTCAAATACCGTTAGTTTTTGCCACTCATTTTCATATTTATTTTTTAATTCTTTCATTCTTTCATGAACTAAATTAGCTTTTGTAAATGATATTTCTTTGCCACCACTATTAATCAAATAATTATCGTGTTCTTTATAATTACCAGATCCTTCGATAATATTACTTCCTACGATTTGATGCAAACTTTTAATTATATTAATAATATCTGTATCTTCATTTATGGCTTCAAATATATATTTAAAAGCATTTTGATGATTTATGGTTTCGTTTATTTCTCTTTGTTTATTATTATCAACAACACTATCTATATCATAAGTATTATTTAATATTTTTCTAGTATCATTTAAAGTTAATGTTGTATTAGTCCCTTCTATTCTATTAGAGTGAAAAGTAAATAATACCCCAAACTCACCTACAAGATAATTATAGTATTCTTGCTTACTTACATCACTAAACTTAATTATTTTGTTATGTATCTTATTTAAATCAAATATTCTATCTAACATACTTGTTCCTCCAAAATCTATATAACTATTAAAAAGTTTCTTTTAAATAATTATAACACATAAATATTAAGTTTTTTATAAATATTGATTTTCTCATCTTAAATATATACAACATTTGACCCTTAAAAATCCCTTAAAAAAAATGAACCAAATCGACATATCCTGTTATTAACCAAAAGAAAAATCCTTATTTTGTAAGGAATTGTCAATGTATGGATATAAACTTTTCGTATCCTGTCTTTCGACCATTATGGTAATTAAGTCTTCACTGAAGGCTTTTTTTGTGTCCCAAATCAACCTAGGTGGAAAAAATCCTTGCCCTCCGCAGCACTATTTTCTACATAAAAATATATAATAATTAATATTCACCATATTTCTTATAACGCCAACTAAGCCATTGCCATTATAGTATATATGTTTATTATATATGTTTGTCAATATAACATTAATTAAACAAAAAAGTGCTATTTAATAGCACTTATAATAAACTATCTAGTTTGCTTAAAATCATCTTCTTCAATTGCAATTAAATCAGACATTCTACATTCAATATCTAAATATACTTTATACAAATCATTAAATAAAGCAAGCAAAGAAGACTCTATATTAAGTTTGTCAGCATATTCAACATCGTTTAATATTTCTTTTAACTTGTCTTTTTCACCCTTATTTCCATATAATTCAATATTATGAATAATGCCACGTATCTCTTTTAGCAAATGCATATTATGTTTTTCTCTATCATTCACAAAAATATCTAAACCACCACTAAGAAATTCTAATTTTATTTTATTAATATCATATTTATCTTTAACGCTAACGTCAAGTTTCATCAAATATATCATCAATTTATTTCTAATATGCACTTTAAATTCATCCAGAGAATCATAATCTAATTTATCAATATTTCCTTTAAAGTAATCAACTATATATTTTTTTTCACTTTCAAATATCTGTTTCAATTCCTCCCGATAACTATCACCAGCAACAAATGGTAATGCTTTTGTCTTTATTAGAAGAATATCATTTGATAAATCGTCAAAACCATCTTGATTAACGCTTAAGACTTTTAGTATTTTATCAATATAGCCTAAAACGCCTTCGTATTTTTGATATATTTTTTTACATTCTTCTAGCATTTTCAAAATACTATCCAAATCATTAATTAATGAAGAATACAAATCACTAACTAATGGTTGTGCATTCTTTTCATTTGCAAAAGATAACGTGATTGCTTTTTTACTTTCGTGAATTTGATTAACCCTTCTATTGTATTCAGCAACTAGATTGCGTGCTTCTTTTAATAGTTCTTTATTTCCGTAATAGAATGGTATTAATTCACTTATCAATTGAAGTTTTCCTTTTACTACTTGTGTTTTCGCATTATCTATATTACCTATATCATTAGTCTTTTCACTACCTACATCTGATGGCGTTTTTTGACTATTGTTGGCAGTATCGCTATAATTGGTTAATCCAAAGAAGTTATTCATTTTTGCTTTTAATTCTTCTTGTTTTTGACGTTTGGCAAGATTTGATTCAACTTTATTAATTCTTGGATTATAAAACCTATATAACTTACAAATATCCTCATCTGTTAAAGATTTATCTTCGCTACTTTTTGTCAATAAATATATTATTTTTTTATTCAATAATTCTTTAAAGTCATTATCAATAGTTTCTTGAGCAAAATAATCCCAGTTATCAAGCAATATTCTCAAAGTAAAGTGATTATTATTAATTATTAATTTCATAAGTTCTTGTCTTTTCTCAAAGAAATTACTATAGCCTTTATCTAATAAATCTAATAATATATTAATTGGGCAATTTGGATTAAGTAAAACCTTTTCTCTATATATTCCATTATTCCACCATTTTGTCAAAATGTCTTTGGGACAATTAGAAATTTCAACGAGCATGGAAGCCAAAAATGGGTAATCATAATACATTTTCAAACGTAAATCGATACTAGCACATGGATTTTTAAATATGTCTCTAACTAAGTCATGATCCCTAAATACATAATAACTGCCCATAAAGAACATTCTTTTATCATATATTTCCTCCAGCAACTCAGGTGAAGTAATCAAACTACTAATAACAAATGTTATCAAAGTATGATAACAATATGGAATCAATTTCTTCAATCTATCATAATTAAGCTTTACCGGAAATTTAATATAATCACCAAAGCCATCAAATTTAGTAAAAACGTTTTCACTAAAATTGGGATGAAACATCGCACATGCAAACTTACCAGATTTAACAAGCATAGATAAATAAGATAATGGACATTTGGGATTATTAAGTGCTGCTCGGATTTCTACATCTGAACTATAAAATTTATTATTATCATCCTGCACTGATGCCCGATACACATCTTTACACAACCCATCGAATACAGTTTTTGAACAATGTATGTTCGATAACACATGATAATATCTCATACGTTCTTCATAAATATTATCTACTCCAGCTACAGCTCTATTTCTATTATTAATTATATAATAATACTTTTCTAAGTCAATTGATTCTAAAAAGGGGTTAGCATATACCAAGTGAAATATTTCATTACGATATTTTTCAGCAAAATCGTAGAGGTCAAAATTTTCATATATTTTTCTAAACATTTCACGGTCCATATTAGCACTTTTTAAAATATTATATAAGGTTATACTGTTGTATAAAGAAACATTTTTTTCACGATTTTTAATCATCGTAATTGCATTATTCATAACTGATTTAGGGCAATTAGGATTACTAGTTATTTCTGATATCAAAAAATCATGATATCCTCCATAAACTGTTTGTTGAATTCTATTATAACATTTTGTTAACATTTCAGGAGATATCTCACTACTTTTTAATATATAGCTAGATAGCGTATAATCATTGACATCTATTAGTTCATATATTATTCTCTCGTCGCTACTCAAATTATATTTATTTTTTAGATAATTTGTAATAATACTCATACCGATACCCTCCTCTAATATCTATCATATTTCATAGTTTATTTTATCAAAAAGAAATGGATATTGCAACTGTTTATCAGTAAGTTACAAAATCTATTTATCAATTTTATATATGAGATATCAAAATGCCCATCATATAATATTTACTGTCTTGTCTAATTACGGCAACATAGGAAAATTACGCGCATCATGTGGCACTTTCATTGATATTAGACATGTCATTTTACTTAATTTATTTTGTTTTTTTTAACATTAATATCGTACTCATTAATAATTCCTTTATTAAAAAAGCCCCTTAAAAATCCCTTAAAAAAATAAACCAAATCGACATACCCGTTATTAACCAAAAGAAAAATCCTTATTTTGTAAGGAATTGTCAATGTATAGATATAAACTTTTCGTATTCTGTCTTCCCGACAAGTTGATAATTAAAATCTTATTTTATAAGGATTTTTATTTTTTACATGTTAAAATCCCTTAAAATTTTTAATTTTATTCAAATCATTATACAAAGAATTATTATTTTTAAAATATTTTAAAAACACAATTATGCAATGATCACTACCATGCAAAATTGTGTTTTATTATTTTTATCTTTAATTTATTTTTTTAATGTTTTACTAATAGATCTATTATTAATATAAGATTTATATTCATCAATTTCATTTGAATTAACGTTATCACATTTATCTTTTACTCGTTTTAGTAATTCAATTAATTCCAATCTCTTAATTGATAATGGATTAGTTAATTGTTTTAACTTTATTGGTTTATTATTGCTATTAATTTCATTATTATTTAAAACAACAACTGGAGATGTGATTTTAATTGGTTCAAAATCTTTAACATTCAAATTAACTCTTTTAGTAGCAATTAATGAACTGTCATGATGTGTTTCAATTTTAGGTGACTCGCATTTTATATTATCACCCTCTATTTGGGAATTATCAATTACCATTTTCTTGCCTGCAGAAATATCTATAGTTATTTTTTCATTCATTTTACCTATATAAGAATTAATAATATTAAGATTATCATCTGCCGCAATTTCAACATGTAAATTATTAGTATACTTTAATTCATTTATAATATTCATATCTTTAATAGTAATATCATCGGCATATACGCTTAATCCCCTAAATGCTCTAATATAAGAATTTTCAGATAAAAAGCATTTTCCATGTACTCTCACATGTAACCCATAGAAAAATTTACAATTTCTTATAATTATATTAACGTTATCATATCCATAAATATAAACTTGATTTTTATCAAATTCTAAGCCATCAAAAACATAATAAATTGGTTTATCCAAATTATAAACTTTAGCAAGATGTCTATCATTATCCGTTATGCCACCACATGCAAAGGTGTTTGTAAAAATATTTTTTTCACATTTATGTTTATTGACATAGCAAATAAGTCTATCATCTTCTTCAATAACTTTACCTAAATTTCTTGTAAGTTGTTTTTTTACGTATTCTCTAGCTAATTTATAAATACTTTCTTTTAATTTATTCATAATATTATCCCCCTTTGAGTGATGTATATTATATCACAATCCTTATAAATTACAAGTTTTTTTGCAGTATGCTTAAATTCAATTTATTAAATTTAACCTCTTAAAAATTTCTTAAAAAAATAAAGCAAATCAACTTTAACCATAATTAACCAAAATAAAAATCATTATATAATAAGGAACTGATTGATAAAAGCCAACTAAGTCATAGTAACTATAATATTTATTAATAATTGTCAACATCAATTATATATTTATAAAATAATTTATTTAAATCATCTTCGGATATTGAAAAGCTACAACCATGATCATACATTTTTCCATAATTAGCACTATCTAAATAAATATCAATTTTCAATGATAATTTTATTTTATCATTCTCTAAAAGAAACAAAAAACAATTAAAATCTTTAAGTTTATAAAAATCAATCTTATAATATTTAAAATAATTCCAATTATCAATTGATTTAGGCCAAGCATGAACAAGAGCTAAATAATTTAATTTTGCTTCCAATTTCTGTCTTAAATAATCAAATGACCAATACACTTTTCTTTCAATCAAATCACCATCAACATTATAAATGCATAAATACAACCTCTTATTCACTTTATCAACATCTAATTTATATTGATAATACCGTCCACCAAAAGTTAATTTATTAGCATATATTTCGACATACAAGCATTTATATTTTCTATCTCTATAATAAGGATATCCATATGTGTCTTTTAATCTTTTAATTTCTAAATGTTCTTCACCATTGGGAACTGCACTAAAAAGTGTTATCATACTTTTAGAATATGTTCTTCTAGTCTTTATTTCAACGCCATTATAATCAGGAATACTTTCCTTATTCATTAATAAACCAAGTTCTTCTTCAAAAGTTCTTCCAATTGCCGATGAAGAATTATATATTCCTCTTATGTATCCTTTTTTCTTTATAATATCAAATTCGTGTTTTAATTCTTTAAATATTTTGTTCATTCAATACCTCCTCCAAATTAACACATAGTTAACATTTTTTAAGTATAAGAAAAGAAAAATAGCATTAACTATTTTTCATAATCACATTTACTACATTTAATTTTTTTCCCTTTTTTAGTAAGAATATTGCCACAATCAGGGCATTTTTCATCTATAGGTTCATCCCATGTTGCAAAATCACATTTAGGATAATGATTACATCCATAAAATATTTTACCTTTTCTACTTTTCTTTTCAATAATCATTCCATCACACTTTGGACATGGCATAATCTCTTTGGACTTTTCTTTTTCAGGTTGTTTTATATATTTACATTCTGGATAATTAGAGCAAGCCTCAAATTCACCATACTTACTCTTCTTAATAACCATTTGACTACCACAATTAGGACATACCTCTCCAGTTTCTTCAGCTGGCTTTTTCTCCATATTAGAAAATGCCTCTTTTACTTTAGGTTCAAATTCATCATAAAACCTATGTAATAAACTGATATAATCAAGCTTACCATCAGCAATCTTATCAAGATCTTCTTCCATATCTCTTGTATAATCTACATTAATAATATCTTTAAAAAATTCCTGTAACTTATCAGTCGTTTCAATTCCAATTTCAGTAGGATGAAATTTTTTATCAATTATTTTTACATATCCACGTTCAGACAAAATACCAACTGTTGTAGCATATGTAGATGGTCTGCCAATCCCAAGGGTTTCCATTTCTTTAATAAGTTTACTTTCAGTATATCTTGCTGGTGGTTTTGTTGTATGCATTGTATAATTAATTTCATTAGCTATAATTTTATTATTTGCATATTTACTAAAATCAGGAAGAATAATATCATTATTCTCTTCATACTCTCCATAAGCTTTTAAATATCCATCAAAAACAAGTATACTACCAGTTGCCTTAAATTGATAATTATTGTTATCAAGTATAACCGTTGTTGCTTCTGTCTTAGCATCTTTCATAAGTGAAGCAAGTGCTCGATAATAAATCATCCTGTATAATTTATATTCATCATTTGATAAATATTCTTTTATAGATTCAGGTGTTCTATTAATACTAGTAGGCCTAATAGCTTCATGTGCATCTTGAACATTTTCTGTCTTTTTAGTAGTTTTAACATATCCAACATATTCACTACCATAATTTGCATTAATATATGCATATGTAGGTTTAATAAAATCATCTGATAATCTAATTGAATCAGTTCTCATATATGTAATTAAACCAACTGTCTCATCCTTTAAAGTAACACCTTCATATAATTTTTGTGCAATCATCATAGTTTTCTTTGAAGTAAAATTAAGTTTGGTTGAGGCATCTTGTTGAAGCGTTGATGTAATATATGGTGGCTTGGCTTTTTTATTCTTTGCTTGCTTATCAACACTAGCTATTTCAAAAGTATTAGATAGTTTACTAATGATATCTTTTGCCTCTTCTTCAGTTTTAATCTCAATTTTTTTATTATTATATGTATCTAATTTAGCTTCAAAATCTTGAAATATAGCATCTATTTCATAATAATCAACAGGTACAAATGCTTCTATTTCTCTCTCTCTATCAACGATTAGTTTTAAAGCAACACTCTGAACACGTCCTGCTGATTTTCCACCTGTTTTAGATTGCATTAGTTTACTTAATCTAAAACCAATTATTCTATCCAACATTCTCCTTGTCTCTTGTGATTTCACTAAATCATCATCTATATCTCTAGCTTTATCAAAACTTGATAAAATAACATCTTTAGTAATTTCATTAAAAACAATACGCTTATAATTATTTTTTTTAAGTCCTAAAGTATCATATAAATGCCATGATATAGCTTCTCCTTCACGATCTGGATCGGTTGCTAAATAGACAAAATCACTATCTTTAACAAATTTCTTTAAATCAGTTACTAATTTCTTTTTACCCTTTATTATTTCATAATTAGGTTTAAAATCATTATCGATATCAATTCCAAAGCCATATTTACCTGTCGTTGCTAAATCTCTAATATGACCAAGTGAAGAGACAACTTTATACTCATTTCCTAAATATTTTTCAATTGTTTTACTTTTACTAGGAGACTCCACTATTACTAATTTCTTAGGCATAATATCCGTCCTTTCTTACCAATTATATACAAAATATTTTTAATTTGTCAAACCTTTTTTTGTTAATTTATTTAAATATACAGAATATACTTTAATGAGGGATTAAGATATGATTAACTTTATTGAATACTTTTATAACATTAGGATAGAAAACATTGAAAATAATAATAAATTTTATTCTTTTGTTCACAATAACTATCTTTATAAATTATATATTTATGACGAAGAAAAAAATGTAAATCTAATTGTAAACATAAATAAACAATTATTAAATAGAACACTAATAAGTGAAATAATATTAAATAAAGATAATAATCCTATTAGTATTTATAATAACATTCCTTATATCCTAATAAAAATATATGCTAGTAATAATAAACAAATAACTTTAGAAGATATAAGTTATCTCTCAAACTCTTTATATACAAATAAATTAAACATAAATTGGGGTAAATTATGGAGTAAAAAAATAGATTATTTAGAAGAATTAATAAATGAAAATGGAAAAAAATATCCATTAATTGTTGATAGTTTCAACTATTTTGTCGGTTTGGCAGAAAATGCTATTAGTTATTATAACAATATAAGTATACCAAATAACAGTTATTACTATATTTCACATAAATCTATAAGATATAACGATAATATTCAAGAATTTTATAACCCACTTAATATTATTTTTGATTATAAAGTAAGAGATATTGCCGAATATATTAAAAATGCCTTTTTTTTAAATAAAAAAAATATTTTTAATGAATTAAATATGTATCTTAAATTAAACCAATTATCAGAATATGAAGTCCAACTACTAATATCTAGAATTTTATATCCAAGTTTTTATTTTGAATTATATGAAGACATCTTAATTGACCAAAAAGATGAAAAAATAATTATAAATATTACAAAACTATTACCAGAATATGAAAAATACTTAACATTAATATTTGAATATTTTAAAAAATATTATTATATCCCAACTATATCATGGTTAAATAGAAAAGAAAAAAAGACTAATTAGTCTTCATTTACAACTTTAATAACTTCTGGTACTTCATTAATAATGGCTTCTTCTATTCCACTCTCTAAAGTATTATCAACAAGTGGACAACTACTGCAAGCACCAGTTAATTTAACATATACTACTCCATTTTCATATCGATTAAATTCAATATCGCCACCGTCATTTTGTAAATATGGTCTTAGTCTTTCTAAAATTTTTTTAACTTTATTTTCAATTTCCATAGTATCGACCTCACTAAAGAGTATAAACTTTTTTTTTATATTTTTCAATGATATTCTTTTAAAATAATTAAAAAAATGATATAATACTTGCGAGTTGGAGGAAAAATAATGGATGATATAAAAATAAATGACATAATTGAAGTAGTAGTTACAGGTATTCAAAAATATGGGGCCTTCGTACTTATCAATGATAAATATGATGGCTTAATTCATATTTCAGAAATATCATCAGGTTATGTTAAAAATATTAATGATTATATAAAGATTAAAGACAAAATATATGCTCAAGTAGTCGATATAGATAAAGAAAACAATAAATTTAAATTAAGTATTAAAAATATTGATTACCGAAATGATGGAAAAATAATAAACGACGATACTTATTCAAATGGATTTGAGCCATTAAAAGAACATTTAGACTTATGGATTAACGAAAAAATTAAAGAAATTATGGACAAAATGTAAAAAAAAGTGTTGACAAGGTTTGAAATGTTTGGTATATTATTAACTGTCAGTGAGACGTACTGGAAAGGTGCGCGATACTGATGATGGTTTTGGGCGATTAGCTCAGTTGGTTAGAGCATCTGCCTTACAAGCAGGAGGTCACAAGTTCGAGTCCTGTATCGCCCACCATTTATTATTTGCCGAAATAGCTCAATTGGTAGAGCAACTGACTTGTAATCAGTAGGTTACGGGTTCAATTCCTGTTTTCGGCACCATCTTTTTTTTGGAGGGATAGCGAAGTGGTCAAACGCGGCAGACTGTAAATCTGTTCCTTCGGGTTCCATGGTTCAAATCCATGTCCCTCCACCACTTTGTTTTGGTTAGATAGTAATATTGCCTCGTAGCCAAGCGGTAAGGCATCACACTTTGACTGTGACATTCGCTAGTTCGAGTCTAGCCGAGGCAACCACTAATATGTTCCGTTAGCTCAGCAGGTAGAGCATTTGACTTTTAATCAAAGGGTCATGCGTTCGAATCGCATACGGGACACCATTTGATAATTAAGTAAGCATTGCTTACTTTTTTATTTTACTTACAATAAAAAAAGACTAATCAACAATCCCATGATATAGTCTTATTTCTTTTTTTATTTTATATCTTTCAGCAATTTTATTTTTAGGTAACAACTTTAACAATAAATTCAGTTTATCATATTCAGATTTTGCATTACTAATAAACAATTTATCTTTTTTTGCTAATAAAATTGGCCCAAAATACAACTCTTTTCTAGAATATTTTTTCTTTCCCTTAATATATTTAATAACCGTATATGTCTTTTTATTATCAACAACCATTACTTCATCATCTATTATATAATTCAACTTAATTATTTCTTTTCTTAAAAATTCTAATTTTGTATTACTTTGAATAATAATCGTATTTATATTTTTTAATTTATCTAAATTATTTTTTAAAATACCAACTATAGTATGTGCACCCATACCAGATATAACAATAGTATCAATTATATCACTATCTTTTAAAATATCTAGCCCATTCCCTAATCTCGTTTCGATTTTTCTATCCAATTTATATTTCTTTATGTTATCTTGTGCATTTAAAAGAGCATTTTTATTTATATCGGTTGCAATTATATTTTTACATATTTTCTTTTGACATAAATAAATATCAAGTAAAGCATGATCACAACCAATATCAATTACATTTGCCTGAATAGGAACAAGACTAGATATAACATCTAGTCTTTTTGATAAATTAATCATTTAAGAAATCCTTTAATTTTCTACTTCTTGATGGATGACGTAATTTTCTTAAAGCCTTTGCTTCAATTTGTCTAATTCTTTCACGTGTAACTCCAAACATTTGTCCTACCTCTTCAAGAGTTTTACTGCTTCCATCATCAAGTCCAAATCTAAGTCTTAATACTTGCTCTTCTCTTTCTGTTAATGTAAGTAATACATCAGATATTTCATCTTTTAAAAGTTCATGAACAGTATATTCTTCTGGTGACATGCTTCTTTCATCTTTAACAAAATCACCTAAATGAGAATCGTCTTCTTCTCCAATTGGTGTCTCTAACGATACTGGTTCTTGAGCTATTTTAATAACTTCCCTTACTTTATCAAGCGATAAATGCATTTTTTTTGCAAGTTCTTCATCAGTTGGTTCACGATTAAGTTCAAGTGTTAATTGTCTTTGGAAACGTGATAATCTATTAATTGTTTCAACCATATGAACTGGTACACGTATTGTTCTAGCCTGATCAGCAATAGCTCTTGTTATAGCTTGTCTAATCCACCAAGTAGCATAAGTTGAAAATTTATAACCCTTACTTGCATCAAACTTTTCAACTGCTTTCATAAGACCAATATTACCTTCTTGAATTAAATCCAAAAATAACATTCCACGTCCAACATATCTCTTAGCGATAGATACAACAAGTCTTAAATTTGATTCAGCAAGTTTATTTTTAGCCTCTTCATCACCTGCTACAATTCTAGCTGATAATTCCATTTCTTCATCAAGCGTAAGCAAACTTATTTTACCAATTTCCTTTAAATACATTCTAACAGGATCATTTATTGTAAGTTCTTTTGCCAAATCACTATCATCAAGAATATCTTCGATTCCTCCATCACTTGAAGCATCTTCATCACCATTCAAGTCTTCATCAGTTACAACTTGAATATTAGCTTCCATTAAACTATTATATAAATCATCCAAAGAATCACTATCTAAGTCTAATCCTTTTAAAGCTGTTGCTAATTCTTCGTACGTAATATAGCCTGCTTCAGTTCCTTTTGCAATTAATTCTTTTTTTCTTTCCTCATATGTCTTTATTTCTTCAATCATTATTTCACTCCCTTTAGTGACAAAATCTCACTTAATATGCTTGCTTGTTTAAGTGGATCTTTTTCTTCTTTTAATTTATTATTTAATTCATTCACTTTTCTCTTTATTGGATAATCGTTAACTACCTTTATATAATCATCAATTTCCTCTTTATTATACTCATCACTCAAATTCATATTAATTATTTCATTAACAAGTTTACTCTCTTCTTCATTAAAATTAACATAACTAATAAAATCAGCAATCTTTAGAACCCCATATTTATGATAATAATAAATTATTTCATTAGCAAGTGCCCTAATATTACTATCTGGAAAAAAAGTTACTTTTTTTTCAACTAAAGATATTACTTTATCATCTCTTAACATATAATAAAGTAAATGTCGTGATGCCAATGTAATTTGACTATATTTTCTTATTTCTTTTTGTTTTACATCTTGTGTACTATTTAGATTTTTAACTTTTTTATTTAATAATTTCAAATATTGTTCTTTTAAAACATCATATTCAATCTTATATTCATCACTTAACTTTTTCAATGTTAAATCTACCAAAATCTGATCATCTATTGTAAGCATATCCTGAATAGATTCATTTATATACTTACTGATATCCACAACATCAGATAAATTTTTATTACTTTTATGCATTTCCATCAAAAATTCAAGTGAACTTTGTGGATTATCTAATTTATATTTAAATTTATCATAACCATACTTTAAAATATATTCATCTGGATCCAACTCTTCCTCAAGTCTCACTACTTTTGGTACAACATCTAATTCCTTAAATATTTCAATGGCCTTAATCGTAGCTTCCTCACCAGCTTTATCACCATCAAAACATAAAATAATATTATTAGCAGTTTTTTTTAGTAAATTAGCATTTTGTTTTGTTAAAGCAGTACCCATCGTTGCAATACAATTTATAATTCCTACCGTACTAGCTCTAATAACATCCATAAATCCTTCCATAACAATTATTGAATCGTTTTTCTTTAATCGCTCTTTAGCATTATGATAATTATATAAAATTGTACCTTTTTTAAAAATCGACGTTTCCTTAGTATTTATATATTTACTGCCATCATTAGTATTATACCTACGTCCAGAAAAAGCAACTACATTACCTTCTAAATCATATAAAGGAAACATAATTCTATTGGCAAATAAATCTGTACCGCCATCGTTACTAAGGCCTAAATCAATTAATTGTTTTAATTGATAACCTTTACTTAATAAATAATCTGTAAGAGATGTTTTAGATAACGATAATCCTATTTTAAACTTTTTGATAGTATCTTTATTTATATGTCTGCTATCTAAATATTCATACGCATTTTTACCTAAAGAAGTATTTAAACTATTTTGATAAAATCTACATGCTAAATCGTATATTTCAAATGCCTTTTCATTCTTATTTTTTATGATTTTTGTATTACCCAAATTATAACCAAGTTTATTTCCAAGTAATTTAACCGCATCATAAAAACTAATATGTTCAATATTCTCAACAAAAGTAAATACATTTCCTGTAGCTCCACATGAAAAACACGTATATATTTGTTTTTCACGTGATACACTCATACTTGGGGAATGATCATCATGAAATGGACAAACACCAAAATAATTTTTTCCACGTTGAGTGAGAGGTACATATTGTGATACTACATCTACAATATCAAGTTTATTTCTAATCTCATTAATCATATCATTTGTAATATTCATAATTAACCCCTCCAATAAAGATATTCCAAATAAAAATATAAATTACTTTTATTTTTGTTAACTTTTAGTTAATTTTACACAAATTTGACACATTTTTTAATTATTTTATAAACATTGAATCACCAAATGAAAAGAAACGATATTTATTTTTTACAGCTTCATTATAGGCATTTAATATTATTTCTTTCGAAGCAAATGCTGATACCAGCATAATAAGTGTTGATTTAGGTAAATGAAAATTAGTAATTTGCGCATTAATAGCCTTAAACTCATATCCAGGATAAATAAATATGTCCGTCCAACCACTAGTTTCTCTAAAACAACCATATTTCGTCATAATAGTCTCAAGCGTTCTGGTTGATGTTGTACCAACAGCTACTATCCTTTTACCATTTTTCTTAGCATCATTCAAAATATCAGCAACATCTTTTGACATTGAATAATATTCACTATGCATTTTATGCGTTTTAACATCCTCAACATTGACAGGACGAAAAGTTCCAAGTCCAACATGCAAGGTAATATAACATATTTTAATACCTTTATTTTGAATTCTATTTAATAATTCTTTAGTAAAATGAAGTCCTGCAGTTGGTGCTGCCGCTGATCCAATATTCTTAGCATACACAGTCTGATATCTATTTTTATCTTCTAGTTTTTCTTTTATATATGGAGGTAGTGGCATAGTACCTAACTTATCAAGTATCTCATAAAAAATCCCATCATAAATAAATTCAACCTGCCTAATTCCTTCTTCACCAATACTTAAACACTTTGCTTTAAGTAACCCCTTGCCAAAAGAAACAATAGATCCTTCCTTTATCCTTTTAGCAGGTTTAACCAATACTTCCCATTTATCATCTTCAATATTTTTAAGTAACAAAAATTCAATAACTGCTCCAGTATCTATTTTCTCACCGATAATTCTAGCTGGCATTACTTTGGTATCATTTAATACAAGTACATCATCTTTGTCTAAATAATTAATAATATTATAAAAAACATCGTGTGTAATTTTGCCAGTCTTTCTATCTAGTACCATTAATTTAGACTCATCACGTTTTTGTAAAGGTGTCTGAGCAATTAATTCTTCTGGTAAATAATAATTAAAATCTTCCGTTTTCACACGACCACTCCCAAACTGCATAATATTATAACATAATTTGTAAAAAATAGAAAACAATTTGTAGTTTTTTGTAAAAGAAAATAGACATTTTTTTATGTCTATCATATTACCCATCATTTGTTTTGTCTCCATCGCCTTTTATTGAAATAACTTCACCTAAATATGTAGGATCTGGCTTAATTATACATTTGAAAAAATCTTTTACTCTTGCAGCAATTTCTCTAATATCTCTTTTAGTTTGATTCATATATTCTCGACGTGTTGCAGAAACTCCAAAAGCTTTTACATCTAATCTTTTTGCAACATATAGTGATCTATACAAATGATATTTCTGAGTTACAATAACTATTTTATTTGCTTTAAATATTTTTTTTGCTCTATAGATGCTATCATAAGTTGATAATCCTGCATGATCCATAAAAACATTACTTGACGGAACACCATTATCTACTAAATATTTTTTCATAACATTAACTTCATCATAATTATAATTTTCATGGTCACCACTAACAAGAATTTTTGGAGCTACACCACTATTATATAACTCAAGTGCCGTTAATAATCTATCTTCAAGCATTGGGCTTGGACTATTATTTCTAATTCCAGCGCCAAGCACTAATATACAATCAGCATCATCTATTTTTTCCTTATAAACAATCTTCTTATTAACTACTAAAATCATATACAGATTTATTAGAACAACTAATAACACTAAAACTAATATTAACTTTAATAATTTTTTCATATACTTACCTCTAATTAAGTATATCATTAAAAAGAAAAAAACACAAACGCTTGTGTCTTTCCTATCACAGTGACATTATATTATATGTATAATATTTATTAAATATTACTGTTTAATAATACCAGTAAATTGTTCTGTTTGTGCTGCAATATGTCCCTTAAATGAAGTACCCAATACTGAATTATCAGCAGATACTATATCTAACCATAAATAGATAATAAAAGTTGTTTCATCACTTGTTAATGTATAATCATAATTAACCAAATTTACAATATTATGCCCAGTTGCATTACTATATCCCCTAAAAGTGCCTTGTTTTTTATATACTTCTTCATTTCTAGAATTATAGCCATATACTTCCCACTTAAATGGATCTACCGCTAATGATTGAGATAATTGTTCTATTTGTATATATAAATTAAGTTTGGCAGCAACAGAATCGTCGGCAACTTTAATCTTTAAAGTTTTAACATAACCATCTTCCTTATTATCAACTAAATCAAGTGGCCCATCAAATGTTGAACCACCACCAACATATGATATTTCAAAGTTTGAAGAAACAGTATTAACAGGTTCACTTCCAGTAACAGAAAAAACATAAAAAGCATATGTTCCCCCAACTATTAATATTGCAAGAAATAAAACACCAATAATTGTATATATAACTTGTTTTTTCATATTACCATCAAACCCTTCTATCGTCTAACTGCACTCACTACATTTACCTTTGCCCTAAATCCTTTATTCATTAAATAGTTTTGATCATTACCATCATCACTTAACCATATTAGTAACTCATAACTATATGTCGTAGGATAACTACTTGGAGTAAGTACCGTCATTGGCATTATTTCAATTTCTTTATTATTTCCAATCGAGCTAAAATCGCCATGTCCAACGCTTACACCATCTTGAAGTAATTCATATTTATAATTATTTATTTTTAATTCATCAGACATCAAAATATCTTTTAACGATATCTTAACACCAGTTTGATAATCTTTAAGATTCTCTCCTAAAGTAATTGTAAAACTATTTTTATTGGCGTACGCAAATCTATCCTCATCATTAATCGGTAAAGTTGTACCAGCATAGATATATTCTGTCTGACTAAAAATTACCGTTGGATTTTCTTTAATCGTAGTTCCATCTACTTTTGATTCTGCATTTTTGTATGCATACCATCCGTAACTAACGCCAAACATAACACCAACGAATATACTTAAAGTGATACTAAGAACTATTAACATTTTTTTAAATTCCAATATATCACCTCACTATATCTATCTTGACTATAATAATAATATCATATTTTTCTAATTATTTCAACTTTAAAAACAATATTGATTTAAAAAGAGCAAATATGCTCTTTGATTACATTTTTTGTAATGTTCTTACCATCTGATAAGAATAACCCATTTCATTATCATACCAAGCAACAACATGTACTAATTGTTTATTATCAACTTCAATAACACTTGTTAAATTAGCATCTACAGTTGCACCACAATCTGAAGAAATAATATCAGATGAAACTATTGGATCTTCAGTATAATGAAGAGTTTCACTGGAATTATCCATGAATACTTTATTTATTTCCTCCTTAGTGGTATTTCTAGCAAGTTCAACAACCAAGTCTACTAATGAACCATCAGAAACAGGTACTCTTATAGCAGATCCAAGTATCTTGCCATCCAAATTAGGCAAAACTTTCCCAATTGCTTTTGCAGCACCAGTTGATGTTGGAATCATATTCATAGCACAAGCACGTCCACGACGTTCAAGTATTCCTTTTTTGTGTGATACGTCTAAAGTAACTTGATCATTTGTATAAGCATGTATTGTTGTCATATTTCCTTTAACAATACCAAAATTATCGTCTAACACCTTTAATACAGGAGCAAGACAATTTGTTGTACATGAAGCTGCTGATACAACTTTATCATTATCATTTAATATCTCATGATTTACATTATATACAACAGTTTTCATATCGCCCTTACCAGGAGCTGATATCAATACTTTTTTAGCACCAGCCTCAATATGTAGGTTTGCACCCTCCAAGCTTGTAAATTTGCCAGTACATTCTAATACTACATCTATTCCAAGACTACCCCAAGGTAAATTATTAGGTTCCATCTCTCTATATACATTTATCTTACGATTATTAACATAAATACTATCATCATCAAATGTAATTTTTTTATTATATCTTCCATGATTAGTATCATATTTAAGTAAATATGCTAACTCTTCAGATGTACCTAAATCATTAACCGCTACAACCTCCATATCATCAAGTTCTTCAATAATACGAAAAACCAATCTTCCTATTCTTCCAAATCCATTAATTGCAATTTTTTTCATTTTCTCTCCTCTTTCCTATTTAATTAAATGAATTCCTTCAGTTACTAAATCTTCAATTTTTCCATTTTCAAATCCTACAAGTGTACCAACAAATAAGTCAACATTGTATTCTGAATTATTAACTATTTTTAAGGATATAGTCCTTTCTTCACCAGGCTGAATAGTATCTTCAAGTAAAGTATCCGCACCATCTGCTGCACTTATTTCAACACCAGTTGGTAAAGTTGTTGGATCAATTAAATAATAATACGTTCCATACCTAACTGCATAATTATAATTATTAGTAAAATCTATATCAATATATATATAGTCATTACTTGCAACACTTACCTTCTTACTATTTTCATCTTTAAGTGAATAAATTAAATTATAATTAGCATCAGAATCTCCTAAATCATTTTCTTCTTCATTATAAGCAAATGATGAATACAATGACAAAATACTAAAAGCAAAAACTAAGACAATTAACACTATAAATATACTCTTTTTTTGCATAATAACACTCCTAACTTATTATAAAATTAATAACATCTGTAAAATTAATTCCCCATATATATAAAAGTATTGCTGCCATACTTAAAAATGGCCCAAATGGTATAATATTATCTTTTTTAAAAATTAATAAGAATAATGCTAGTGGAAAAGCAATAAATGTTGCAAAGAAAATATTACATACAGACATTGGATATCCAATAACAAGGCCTACCAAAAACATAAGTTTAATATCTCCACCACCAAGTGACTCTTGTTTAAACAAAATATCACCGATTTTTTTTATTAAATACATCGTAACAAAAGCACCAATACCAGCGAGGATCTTTAATGAAGTATCATATAATCCAACATCAAATATATCAATTAAAATAATAGATGTTACTGAAACTATTAGTACTTCATCCAAAATAATCATATATTCAATATCACTAATTATAATAATTATTAAACTAGATACAAAAATCAAAGCTACAAGTAATTCTAATTTAAAATCAAAAACATGATAACACACGGCATAAAGTACACCCGTACATACTTCCATTAACAAATAACTTACTGGTAATCTAGTTTTGCATTCTCTACATTTTCCACCTTGAATTAAGTAAGAAATTATTGGAACCAATTCATACCATTTTAAAACATGACCACAAACATCACAATGAGATCCAGGTTTAACAATTGATCCACCATTAGATAACCTTGTAGCAATAACGTGATAGAATGACCCCATAACACTACCAAAAACGAAGAAGATAATTAAATAAATTGTTTCCATCAAAACCACCCTATAAAATCTTACTATAAATATCAAACATTGGTACAACTACCGCAAGTAAGATAACTCCTACTAAAAACGCTAACATAATTATCATTATTGGCTCAATTAAACTTTTAAGTCTAGTAACTATATTGGTTTGTTCTTCCTGATAGAATTCAGAAACATGTTCCATCATTTCACCTAACTTACCAGTTTTTTCACCAGTAACTAGCATTTCATAAGCAGTTTCAGGAAATGCCCAATGACCTTTAAATGCAACAGACACTCCATTACCTTTACTTAAATTTGTTATCGCACTATCAATAATATCCTTATATACTTCATTCTCAGTTACCTTACTTAGTATTTCCATACTGTCAGTAATAAATACATCATGTCTAATTAATGCCGAAAATGTACTAGTAAAAGTAACTACTTGATTATATTCAATAATATTACTAACAACTGGAATATGCATAACTAAATATTGCATACCATATTTAACTTTTCTACTAGATTTATATAGCATTACTAAAATAATAACAAATAAAACAATGCCACCAATAATAAAATACCAATTTCCTGTAAGAAAATCACTTATATTCATAATAATTTTTGTTATAGTTGGTAATGTTGAACCAACAGATTCATACATTGAAGTAAATTGTGGCACTACATATGTCAAGACAAACGTTAAAACGGCAGCTGCAAAAACAAGTAAAACTGATGGATAAGTCATTGCATTAATAATTTGTTTCCTATTACTATCCTGTCTCTTATAATATGCTGACATATCATCAAGAACGCCAGTTAAATCACCAGTCATTTCTGATGTTTTTAACATGTTAATAAGCATCTTAGGAAAAACTTTACCTTGTTTTTCCAAACAAGCACTAAAACTAACACCTCTGTTTAACTCAAAAACAATTTTTCTATAAAGCATCTTCATATTATTGCTCTTTGCTTGTCTACTTAATATTTCCATCGAATCAACAAGTGGAATACCAGATTTAACATATGTAGATAACTGCATCAAAAAGAAATTTAAATCTTTAGAAGACATTTTTCTAGAAATAGATGCATTAGCAAGTCCAAATTTCGTAGATAATTTATCTTCTTCAATTGAAATAATTTGATAAGCCTTATTTAACAAATAAGATTCAACATCTACTCTATTTTCAGCATCAAAATAACTTTCTATTATTTTTCCATCAGCATCTTTAACTTTGTATTTAAATCTAATTAATTTTATTGTTTTAGGTTTATTCTTATCTGAAAAATCAGTTCTAATTTTAGTATTTCTACTATTACTCTTTGACTTTTCGTTTGTATTTGATGGATTTGGCATCGTATTACCTTGCGGCATACCAACATTATTTTGTTGCATATTATTATTTGTTTGCATATTTATACCACTATTATTCATAAATAGCACCACCTTTTATTCATATCTATAATTATTGTATCATAAAATGCAATAAAATATAAAACTTTTTTCAATTATTTACATATATTATTATAGAGAGGTACATAATTATGAATCCAGGAAGATTTTTTATCCCTAATATTAATGCATCTCCATTTATGAGAATGCCTCCAAATATACCAATAAATCCAATGATAAGAAATAATTTATTAGCAGGAAGAAGCACTGGATTAATTAATAGAATATTTAGTGGTATTAGAACAATTAATTGGAGAGGACTAATAAGTGGAGCAAATAAAACATTAAACGTTGTCAATCAAACTATCCCATTAATTAGACAAGCAAAACCTATGGTAAACAATGTAAAAAGTATGGTTCAACTCGCTAAAGCATTTGGAAAAGAAACAAATACAAAAGTAACTTCTATACCCAAAAATAATATAATAAATAAAAATATTGAAAATAAAAATACTAATAACAAAACCAATGATTATCCAACTTTTTTTGTATAAGAAAACTACATATCATTTGATATGTAGTTATTTTATGCTGTAACGTTAGCAATACTACCTGTCCAAGTTAATGTAAATGATAAATCTTGCATTGGATCAGTTACAGTTGAACCAGTATTTGATCCATTATCAGTTGAATCAATCCAAACCCACAAATAATATGTTTCAGATTTTGGAGCAGCTTTAGTACCTGTCCTAGCAGGAACAGATTTAATTTCAACATTATTAATTAATGCACCACTTGTTACAAATGAACTAGTAGTTCCCCCTGCAAGAACTGTACCTTTATCACATCCAGTACCACCATTAGTACCAGTTGTAAGTGCATAATGTAATTTATTAAGTCTTAATGTACCAGTATGTGGTTGTGACCAATTACTAACTGTTAATGTTCCTTTAACTGAAGCAGCTAGTGATGTATTATTATAATACGTTAATGTAATTTGTTTTTTCATTGCATATGTTGCATTCGTACATGCTGCTGGTGCTAAATTAGAAACAGTAGTTGATCCACCACCATTTAATGTTGCACCCAATAAATCCCCTGGTTGATCTACTGTAAATTTAACATTAGTTGCTTGCGCAGTATTAGTACTCCATTGCCAATAAGCATATGTTGCACCAATTACAACAACTATTATTAAAACTACCGCAACTATTGCAATTATTAATTTATTTCTTTCCTTCATATATATTTCCTTTCTTTAAAAACTATTCTGTTTGTGTAGCCACTGCACTAATATTTCCCGCATAACTCATGCCTCCAACGCTACTTAAATCTTTTGTATCATCAAGCCAAAAATAAATATTATAATCTTGTTGACTCGTGCTAAGAGTTGTATTACTAATTACTGCAATTTGACTAGTTGAAGTTAGTGCTTTAGTATTCGTATCAAAAGTACTTCCACTACACTCACCTATACAATAACTATACTTAATATAACCACCTGTAATTAATGCATTACTACTAGATGTTGTATTAAGATAAATTGTCATTTTTCCTGGTGTTGAACCACTCGCAAGTCCTGCCTTAACAGTTAATACTTTAGCATCATCTGGTGTAGGTGCTGCTAAAAGTGGAATACTTCCAATATCAGTACCCTTAGTATAATCAACCAAAAAGTGCATTGATTTAGCATTATAAACGCCAGTTCCATTTGTTACATTTACTGACATACTTAAATACGCATAAGTAGCACCAGCTATTAATGCTGCAAATGCAACTACACCAATAATAGTTCCAATAAGTTTTTTCTTGTCCACAATTTTCCTCCTTACCTTATAATAAAATAATACCACATTTTAAAATCATAAACAATATTATTAGACTATTTTTTGACATTTTTTTCAATCTTATTTACAGCATTATTTCCTATCCTTTTCAAAACAAAATATTTACAATCAACAGCACAATTATTTTTAAGATAATTATCTAAATTTTTAAAATTATTAATTTTATTAACCTTCTTAGATTTTTCATCATAAAAGCCTTTTAATCTTAATTTACCATAAGCAATATCACCAACTATATAATCATAATCATAAAAATAATCAGTATATCTATCAGTAAATTCTTCTTTATCAAACCCATCTTTATAATCTTTTATTAATTCATATTCATGATTATCTACTTCTATCCTCATATCATTTCACTCCCGCTTAATTAGTTTTAATATAATCTTTACTAAATGCATCTTTTATTTGATTATATTTATAAATACTAGATGCTGAATTCCAAGTGATAAAACCTCCGTCAAGTCCTGCATCAACAAGTGCTCTTGCCTGATCTGATATTTTACTAGCCCCATATATAACTGTTGGATTCCAAAAAGGTGTATCATAAGCTGTTATCCAAGTTCTAGCAACAGCTGGTGTTGGAATTTCTTTTTGTCTTTTGGCAGCCCCAAGTGCCCAGTTATATACTGTTCCGTAAGCATTAGACCAAGTATCAACATTTCTTCCAAAATGGTCAGTATATGGCATTGAACTTACAACATCAACTATATTTGATATTGCCGGCCAATACTGTCCATATGAAGTTACATATTCACTTGAACATTCGCCGAAAACATCAACAGATAAATATATTCCTTCCTTATGTAACTGATCCGTTGCATAAAACAAGAAATTCTGAATAGCTTCAGCTTTTTCTTCATTATAAGTATTTCTAAAATTAGTATTACTATTTTGTGACATATAATATGCAGCTTCTGGGAATCTAACATAATCAAATTGTATTTCATTAAATCCCATATCTTTAACCGCCGCCTTAGCAAGTTCAACATTATATTCCCATGTCCCTCTGCTAAAACCTGATGGCCATAATTGACTAGATACCGTTGATTGAATACAATCTTCAGGATGATCCTTACCATAATGTGTATCATTAAATACAACAATTCTACCAATTACATATATATTAGCAGCCTTAATTTTATCAATAGCTGACTTATATGTATCAAAACTATTAATAGCGCTATTATATGCTGTCATTGAATAATCTTTAGCAATTTCAACCGGATATGCAAGTGCCCCATCCTTGATATCAACAACAATCGCATTAACTCCAGAAGATTTAGCAATATCCAAATAACTATCAATATTACCAATAACATTACCCCCAGCATTTAAATACATAGATTTAGCATGTTTAAGCAGTGGATTATCTTTAAAATCAGCTTTTTCATATGGATAATAATCAAGCGTTGAGGCCTTACCCCCATATAATTCATAACTATATTTTCTATCCTTATGAATATCATATACCCCATTTTCATTATAATTAGCTTTTGCTAATTCTTCAGTATCGACAAGATATTTACCATATACCCATCCTTCATTATCTCCACTCTTAATTTTATACATATTTACAATACCCTTGTCATCATAAGAATCATATCCAGTAATATCAACTTTATTTCCCTTCTTAATAAAAGATAAAATCTTAGAATCAGTTTCATTCTTATATACCGTAACTGATGTTCTAACATACTTTTCTTTTTCTTTTATAACATCATCTTTATTTTCACTAAGATATTTTTCATCTACATAATAAGTAGCATCATCAAGTTTTATCTCAACATATTCTTTTTCATCAACAGTCTTTTTAGCAAAACTTGATTTAACAATCATACCACGATACATATTACTCTCAGATTCCTTCATTTGTTTTGTTTCATTATCATAACTATAAAAAGGAATTGCATTAATATCTGATACTAAATAATAATTCTTAAATACTATTTTTTCTTTAGTAAATTTAACTCCTTTAATCAAAATAAATATAATTCCTATTAGTATTAATAAAACAATTAATAATCTAACTACTTTAATTTTTCTCTTCTTTTTTCTTACTCTCTTTGGCATATCATTATATCCTTCCATTAAATAATCTACTAATAGTATATCACAAATAAAATAGAAAAGCCAATGCTTAAATGCATTGACTTTTACTTTACGGCGATTAATTTTTATTAAAGTTTTAAATTATAAATTAGTGTGTCTTGATGACTACATAACCAGTTCCACCAGTTCCAGCAGCACGCCATACGCTATTACCGCCGCCACCAGATCCGGAATTAGCTGAGCCTGCTGTTGCATTATTATCGTTAACGCAAGCTCCTCTACCACCACCATTTGTTCCACCTGAAGAACCAGTTACACCACCAACACAAGCTCCAGTGCCATCGGTACCAGCACCGCCGCCGCCACCACCAGCACCATACTTATATGTTGTATATTTAGAGTCACCAGAGAATAAGACACCATCACCACCAACTGTAGAATGACCACCTGATGTTCCACTGCCTACCCAGTAAGCTCCTCTACCACCAGTTCCAGTTGTATTTCCAGATCCACCAGTTGCACCACCAGCGCCATGTCCTCCAGTGGCACTCGTCGAAGCTTTGCCACCATAACCACCGGCTGCCGAAGCCAAAGTCGTTCCACTACTATTTTTAATAGATGATGTACCACCTCTTGTACCAGTTGAACCTACACCATCGCCTGCAGGACCACCTGAACCAACAGTAACTGTATAAGAACCAGCTGCAAAAGATGTACCACTCGTATTGATTACGACGTTTCCGCCGCCGCCACCACCGCCGCCAGCACAAATACCAGCGTCATTACATTTAATGCCGCCGCCGCCGCCGCCACCACCTACTAAGAAGTAGTCGACAGTTGCAGCATTACGTATTGTTACAGTTGTTGAGCTTTTAACTCCAATTCTCCATGATGATTCACTACCAGTAATTTCACAATCACTAGCCTTCGTACAATATGGCATGTTTGTAGCAACCCAGTTAACATACAAATCTAATTCGTAATATGATGTTTTCTTAGTTGCTGCAGCCTTATAAGTTTTATAAGTATTACTTACTGCTTCATTAAATGTTACACTGCCGTCTTTAGTCATCCATTCTTCACCTGTCTTAGCGGCATGACCAGGTTTAGAAAGTTTAAATGTATTATAATGATCATAAAGATTTAATGTACCACCAGAATTAACAGTTTCATATACATAATTCGTCGAAGTAGATGAATTATTAGATACAATCCATTGATTTTTACCTATAAAGTAATTTGCCGTAGATGATGACGTTACATCAGTACCATTAGCATTGTAATATACTCTAATTGGTAATGTATCTTCAGCAACCCAATTAGCATATAAATTAACTTCATAATAATCATCTAAATTTCTTTGACTAAAACCAATCATATCAGTATAAGAATAATTAGTTGACTGACTAATAGGTGATAAATATGTATAACTACCAACATCACCTTGTCTAGCCTTCCATTCTTCACCACTATGAAGTTCATAACCACTTCTTTCTATTAACCAGCCAGAATTATAGTTCCATAAATTACAAGTACTGCCATAATAACATGTTTGAGTAGCATAATTTATAGAACTTGCATTATTATCTGTAACTACCCAGTAACTACTATTAGTAAAATATTCAGTTGTCCCAGAAATAGTACCTTGATTTGTATTGTAAAATATCTGAATTGGTTTTGGATCAACAGATTTTGGATTACTTTTTACATATAATGTTTCACCATTAACTGTTACTCTAACACAAGTATAATAAGTAGTAGGTGTACTTGGTAAAACGGTAAAATTATAAACATTACTATTATTTTCTGAAGGTAAAAATGATAAACTATCATCACATATATCGCTTGTCGAAATAGCAAAAGCATATGTTTTAGTACTAGTTGCATCAGTTGATGTAATCGTTGTTGTTATTTTATAACTACCAAATTCTGCTGTTGCGTTATACCAAGATGCATATAAATTACCATCAGCAGTAAAGTATGTATTACTTGCTGATGAAGTTAAATATCCAGTACTACTTATATACTGAGTTCCACCATCAATAGCTGTATAATATCCGCCAAATACATAATTTGAATTTGTAGGCTTTGTTATTGGATTAGCACTAGTAGTCATTGCATTTCCACTACTAGTTAAATAATATTCACTTCCGTATGTTTCATAAATTACAGTTGTTCCAGCAGTTGTTCCAGCAATTGTTTCACTTTGATTATCTAACGATATTTCAAATGTGCCCACAGTACATTGTGCATATAATGTTTGATCAGCAGTCACATTCCAACTATTCGTAGTAGTATAATTTGTTACTGCTGTACCAGTAAATGAACCATTAGCATTTAATACTTTACTTCCACCACTTGAAGCAGTATACCATCCATTAAATGTATACCCAGTTTTACTTGCAGAAGGAATAGTACCAGCCGTTGTATTTTGAATTCCAGTATATACTCCAGTAGCACCTTTCTTAGTATATAAAATTGTATTAGATGCTGGAGTATCACATGTTCCTTTATTAAATGTTAATTTTGCATTATTTATTGTTATTGATTTACTTGCTGTTGCACTCGTGTCTGTATGGTTTCCATCTCCTTTTACATATGCTTGTACGTATAATTTTCCAACATTAGTTAAACTTGGCTTTGTTGTACTCCAACTTTCCCATGTACTATTATCCGTACTTGTTCTGTAATAGATTGTTCCACCACTACCTCCACTTACTCCGATTGCATGTGCACTTCCATTATATACTGCACTTACATCTGATAATGTCGGATTCGTTGCTGGTACTTTATTTACCGTTATTGCTATCGTTTTTGTCGTAGCACTATCACAATTCGATGTATCACTTGGTGTATAACTTAATGTTATATTCGTTGCTGATGAGTTTACTGCCACACCTTTATAATAGAAAGTCTTCGCTGTATTATTTGCTACATTTGAATGTGACGCACTTGTTCCATATGTTCCACTACTTGCATTTGCTACCGTTACATATGTTGCACTTGCACTTGTTGCTGTTAATGTTCCTTGACATGAACTTATTGTTGTTGGTGTTCCTGTGAAGTTTGCTGTTGCATTATAATTAACACTTCCACTAGTCGCACTTATTGCTAGTGTTGGTGTGTATTTATTCATCGTATATTTAACACATCCACTACTTGCTGCATTATATTGATTTGTCTGTGCTGCTGTCGCTATCGCATACCATGTTCCTGCTGTCTTTGGCGCTCCTCCTGCTGCACTTGCCCCTCCTGCATTCGCTGCCGTTCCTGTTTGCGTCGTACATGTATTATTTGTGTAATATAAATATGTTATGCTTCCGTTTCCACTTGTCGTTGCTGTATTCGCTGCTTGCGCACTTCCTGTGTATTTCATTCCTGTTTTCGCACTTAAACTTACTGTTTGTGCTATTCTTGATACGCTTGCACTAAATTGCTTTTGACTTGCACTATTACAGTTTGCTGTGTCGCTTACTGCATAGTTAACATTAATATTTGTTCCTGTTGTGTATGCCAATCCTTTATATGTGATCGTTCTATCTGTATTTATTGTACTTGATGTTAATGCTTCACTTGCTCCACCCGTTATACTTACTTTTCCTGTGTCTGCACTTACTGCTGTTAATGTTCCTAAACATGCTGCAATTGTATTTGCTTTCGCTTTGAATGTCGCTGTTGAATTATATGCTACACTTCCACTCGTTGCACTTAATGTTATGCTTGTGTCATATTTTGCTATCTTTATTTGCCTACTTCCACAATCTTTAGTATTATGGTTACCATCACCAACTATTTGAACATATACGGTTGTTGTTCCAGCATTTTTTCTGGTAGGTTTAGTGGTAGTCCAAGTAGAACCATCTCCACTAGTAGCCGTTCTATATTGTATTGTTCCGCCACTTTCACCAGTTGCAGTAATTGTATGATTTTCACCATCATATGCTTTGTTATAATCACTAAATGATGTAGGACAAATAGCATCAACTTTATTTATTGTTAGAGTACCATTTGCATATTTGATTGTATAATTAGATCCAGCTGTTAATCCACTTGGAGTAATTGTATATGTTCCAACTGGTGTTGTTGCATTAACTGTAACAGTAGTTCCGCCACTATTTTTAATTGTATATGTGGCTGTTCCACTTACCGCTGTTTCACCACTTACATTATTTGTAACTTTATATGTATATGTTGGAGCACTTGTTCCATATTCCATTGTCTTATTTTCAGCAGTAACTGTTACTTCTCTTTTGTTAATAGTAAATTTCTTTGATGTTGTTCCTTCGTAATCATTTTTACCAGTTATTGTTACTGTTGCATTTGTTCCTGCATTTTTATTATTTGTGTATGTTACTGTATAATCAGTATCTAATCTCAATGTTACGCCGTCTTTAACAACAGTTACTGTTGGTCTTTTCTCAGTTCCATCATATGTATAACTTGTTGGATTTAATGTTACTGTTGCATCACTTAAGTCTGTTATATTCTTAACTGTTATTGCATTTGATGTTACTGCTGTATTACCAAGTGCCATTGCATTTTTTATTTTAGCAGCTGGTAATGTTAATGTTGTTGTTCCATCATTTGTTGTCCCTCTAACTGTAATTGTATATTTATATCCATTTGCTGTTGTTGATTTCTTAATATTTGTAATTGTTATATTACTATTTGATCTTGTTATATCACTTGTTGTTAAATTATTTACTGTTATTTCAGATTCACTATCTGTACATGTAAGTACAATATCTGATGTTTCATTATTCTTAATTGGTGTTACAGTGAAGTTACCGAATGTACAAGATGGTGGTGTATTATCTACACTTGTTACTGTTACGCTTTTATGGGTTGTTCTTCCATTTTCATCTTTAAAGTAAACATCATATGTATCTGCTGCCGTTACATTAGTACTTAAATTATAAATATTATTAGGTTCATCTATTGTTGTCCAAGTACTTGGTGTAGTGCCTGATTTTACAACTGCATAACTTGTAACTTTATATTTAGAATCAACTACTGTAGCATTTATATTTTGATAATTTGCATTAATTCTTGTAATTTCAAATCTATCTTCAACACCAGCAAGTTGATTAATTTCAGTCCATACATTAGTATCTAATGTTTCACCACTTAAACTATCACTTGGATTGGCATTTTTATCTAACCAAATCCAAACTGTATAATATTTTCTTGTAGTTGTTACTTCGATATTTGGTACTAGTGTTAAAGTATCACCACTATTTGTACCTACAAAATTACCTTGAGCAAGTACTTGTCCTGGATTAGTACTGTTTCCTTCAGTTACTACCCATTTTAAAGCATTGCTTTTTTTCATATTTTCGCCAATCGAATTAACATCCATATGAATTGTTGCCATTAAATTAAAATTGGCTGCATCGTTAGTTTTATATAAAGAGATTGTTGAATGAATAGAATTGTCTTGATAGTTAGAACCTACCTTAAAGTCTCCGACAAACTTAGATTCTCCCTCATCATAAACAATATAATTTTTTAAAGCTTTTGATGTATTAAATACAACACTCTTATTAGGGCTACTTTGCCATGACCAAAAAGCATAACTGCCTGCAGTTATGAGTACTCCCATAAGTATTACACCAATTGCTAATAATAATCCTTTTCTATTATTCATATTCATCTCTCCCTATTCTTTATCACTATAGACATAAGCCTAATTTTCAATTCTATTCATCATAACAATTCTATCATAAAAGTCATATTTCTTCAATATATTTTGCCATTTTTTTAATTTTTTTTGTCATAAAAAAGTGATATATTTCTATATCACTTTTAAGTTATATTTATTCAGATATTTTTTCTTCTGTTTCTACAGTTTTTTCTTCTTTTTTAGGTCTATTTTTAAGAAGTAATTCTTTTCTAGATAAATTCAATTTACCTTTCTTATCATAACCTGTAGCAATAGCAAGTACTTCATCGCCTACAGCCAAAACATCGCTAACTTTGTTCACTCTATTGATATCTAATTGAGATATATGAATTAATCCTTCGCATCCAGGCCATACTTCAACAAAAGCGCCAAATTCTTGAATATCAACGACACGACAATTATAAACTTTACCAATTTCAACTTCACGTACAATATTTTCAATTCTTTCTCTTGTTCTATCGATTACTTCTTGGTCCATATGATAAATTGTAACACGTCCATCATCTTCAAGATCAACTTTTACTGCTTTATCATCATTAACTGAGACAACACCGCTACATTCTTGAATAATCTTAGTAATCATTTCTCCACCACGTCCAATAACATCTTTAATCTTATCAGGATTAATCATAAATATACATGTCTTTGGAGCATATTTAGATACTTCTTTTCTAGGCTCAGCAATCGTAGATTCTATCTTATCTAGTATTTGCATACGAGCTTTTTTAGCTTGAGCTAAAGCTTCTTTTAAAATTTGTTTATTGATACCATCAATTTTTATATCCATTTGAAGCGCAGTAATACCCTCTCTAGAACCTGCTACTTTAAAATCCATATCTCCAAGATGGTCTTCAAGTCCTTGAATATCTGTTAAAATTGTATATTCACTTCCACTAGTAATTAGTCCCATAGCAATACCTGCAACAGGGGTTTTAATAGGAACACCAGCAGCCATTAACGCCATACAACCAGCGCAAATTGTTGCTTGACTTGATGAACCATTAGATTCAAGAATTTCAGATACAACTCTAATTGTATATGGGAATTCTTCTTCACTAGGAATTACGTAAGAAAGAGCTCTTTCACCTAGTGCACCATGACCAATTTCTCTTCTGCCAGGAGCACCATATCTACCAGTTTCACCAACAGAAAATGCAGGGAAATTATAGTGGAGCATAAATCTTTTTTCATCTTCAATTCCAAGTCCATCTAATATTTGATGTTCCCCTAGAGCTCCAAGTGTAACTGTTGCTAAACTTTGAGTTTGTCCTCTTGTAAATAAAGCACTACCATGTGTTCTAGGAAGTAAATCGATAGCTGTAGACAATGGTCTAATTTCATCCATTGCTCTTCCATCAGCCCTCGTATGTTCTAACACCGTTATATTTCTAAATAATTCGTATTCTACATCATGAAATACAAGTAGTACTTTTGTAATTAATTCCTTGTATTCATCAGGTTTCATCGTATCTTCATATAAAGCTTTATATTTTTCTTCCAAGTCTTCTTTTATTTTATCAATTGCTTCGTATTTTTCAATCTTATCTTTTATTCTTAAAGCAGCATCCATTCTATCATGAGAAAAATCAACAACTTCTTGTCTTAATTCATCTGATATTTCTAGTCTCTCATATTCCATTTTTTCTTCGCCAATTTCTGCAATTATTTCTTCTTCAAATTGAATTAATTCCTTAACAGCTTCATGACCAAACATAAGTGCTTCAAGCATATCCTCTTCGCTTACTTCAGCCGCTCCTGCCTCAACCATATTAATTGCTTCTTTAGTACCAGCAACCGTTAAATCAATATCAGACTCTTCTGCTTGTTCAACTGTTGGATTTATTATAAATTCACCATTTACTCTACCAACTTTAACTGCTGCAACTGGTCCATTAAATGGAATTTTACTGATTGAAACACTTAAACTTGAACCAAATAATGCCGTAAGTTCTGGAGAATTATCCTTATCAACTGATAAAACAGTATTAACTACTTGTACTTCATTTCTAAAATCTTCTGGAAATAAAGGTCTAAGTGGTCTATCAATCATTCTAGCAGCTAAAGTTGCCGCATCTGTAGGCCTACCTTCTCTTTTTATAAATCCACCAGGTATTTTTCCAACTGAATATAATTTTTCATTATATAAAACCATTAATGGAAAAAAGTCAGATAATAAATTTGCATTACTAGATACAACGGCTGTTGATAAAATAACCGTATCTCCATATCTAACTAAAACAGCTCCATGTGCTTGTTTTGCAACCTCACCATGTTCAACTACTAATTCTCTTCCCCTGAAATTCATTTTAAAAACTTTCTTTTCCATATTCTACCTCATTTCTACCAAATTAAAGGCACTCAAAAAAGAGTGCCTACATTCATAAATTTTAAATTTATTTTCTAAGTCCAAGACTCTTAACAACTTCACGATATTTTTTAACATCATTCTTAACTAAATAGTTAAGTAAACTTCTTCTTTTACCAACTTTAATTAAAAGACCACGTTTAGAATGTTTGTCTTGCTTGTTGTTTTTTAAATGCTCAGTTAAAGCATTTATTTCTTCAGTCAAAATTGCAATTTGAACTTCTGGAGAACCAGTATCTTTTTCATCTCTTGCAAATTTCTTAATAATCTTAGTCTTAGTTTCTTTTGTTAATGCCATTTTTTTCCTCCTTTATATTTTTTCACCTATTTCCTAGTAATCCGTAAGGAGTACGCAATCCCAAGAAATAGGAACAAATAAAGTATACACTATATTTTAATTTTATGCAAGTATTTTTAATTAAATTATTTTTATCTACCTTTTGATTGTGATTGCGGTTGCAATGAATCTTTATATATTTGATTATAATATTCTTTTGCATCGTATAAAGTCACTCTTTTTCCATTGACAGTTGGTGGTATAATTTCTTTTCCACCAGCTAAATCAATTTGATAAAAAGGCTGACCAACGTTCATTTCTTCAGGTCGCTCTAAACTAACATCATAACAGCTTTGTAAATATTTAACATCATAGGATTGATCATTCTTCTTTCTAAAATGATATGACACCGAATTTACAATTCCAGGATACCCAGCATCTCTAGCATAACTTTCTTCATGCAAAAAAGTACCGTATTTATACTCATTTTTTTTGACCAATCCACGCAAAGCTAAATTGAACGTTTCCATTTCGCTTGGTATATCACGGCGATCTTCAGCACTACCATAATAATGAGCAACCCTACAAGAACTATCATATATATCACAAGATCTAGAATATAAATTCATTGGTGGCATCCCATTATTATTTTTCGTACCATACACTTCATTACTACTTTTATTAACAATAAGATATTTTTTATCATCTGTAATTGAAAAAGAGACACTATCAAAACTTTCATATCCACGATATATACCATTAGTTGCATTGTCAAGATGAAGCCCTTTAGAAGTAATTTCTACTTTATCCTTATCTATTCTTTCTTCAGCATCAAGAACAATTCTTACTTTTTTACCTTCAACTACTACTTTAGGATTTCTATCAGCATAAAGATATAATTCTCTAAAAAAAGCCTCTCTAAAAATATATCTAAAAGATTTTGCCTCCCTAATCTTATTCTTTTCCTCTTCGCTTAAAGTACCAAATTTGGTATTATCTAATAATATTTTATATTCCTCATCACTTAAAATACCCAATTGAGGAATACCTAATAATTTTTCATATTCCTTATTAGCATAATCAAAAAATTCTTTACTATTTTTTTCCATACAAAAATCTCCTTTCTATTTTATATTTCTTGCATTAACAATTAATGTTTGTTTCTCTAATTTATACCTTTTCATAGGTTCTTCCCTAACATTCTTAATATCGAATATATTAAAGAATTCATATATATCACTCTGTGAAAAAAATCTTTTATAACGACCATCTTCACTCATATAAAGATGTGGTTCTACCTCCATACCTTTTCCAGCACCATGATTTATATCATTGATAGAATTAACTCTAAGTAACATATGTCCTTTATTAGTTAAAACTCTTTTAATTTCTTTTAATATTTTTAATGTATCTTCCTTCGTAAAATAATGTAAACATAAATCTGCTATAATCAAATCTGTTGAATTATTTGCAAACGGAAAAGATGTAAGCATATCAAAGCATATTGCCTCATCTATTTCAGGAAAATTTTTACGAATATTTAAAATAGCATTAATACTTCCATCACACGGAACAACTCTTTTACCTTTATTTAATAAATATAATGTATCATTTCCACTACCACACCCTAAATCTATAACTGGGCCTCTTGCTTCTTCAATTATATTTTTAAATGTCCACATCCAATCATCATTTACTATTTCCTTTTCAATAACATTTCGGTCATAACTTTTATGAAGTTCATTCCAATATTCAATGTTTTTTTTATTTGCTTCACTACTACTCACTTTACTACCATCCTTCAATTATTAGTATAACATCATAAAAATATTAAGTAAATAGCATTTACACACATTTAACAACTAATAATTATTATCATATCATAGCAAATAAAAGCACTAAAGCTTTAAAATTAACGCCTTTTATATAAAAATATTATCTTATTATTTTTTAATTGAAAAAGGTTCTGCAATAAAATCTGAGTATGTAAAATGATTCTTTATTGCAAATTCTAAATAGTTATCAACAATATCATTCATTATTATAGGAATATTAGTTAAGAAAATATTTAATTGTTCTTCATACGAGCTTTCCATTGTTGACTCATTTTCATTAGTCGGAAAATCAGATATGCCTTTGATAACTACACATTCAACATTATTTGCTTTACAAACATATGCAATTGCCGCAGATTCAGTATCAGCTATAGTAATACCATTTTCTTTTAATTCTAGATAATCTTTCCACATAACAACAGGTTTATCTGCTGTTCCTAATACACCCGTATTCAAATCTTGATAATTATTTATATCAATATCTACAGTAAATGAATCTTTAATTAATGGTTCATTTTCTTTAACTGTACAATCATATTGAACAAATTTATTAGGAAAGAATATATCTAAATTTTTATACTTATCATCTATTCCTGCACATGTTCCTGCAACAATTATTTTATCCAAATTAAAGTGATCAATCATATATTGAGTCGATGCAGAACAATTCATTTTTCTAACACCGCATCGATAAAATACAACATCTTCATCATATATATTTGTTTTAAAATATTCCCCAAAAGGATAAGTATCACAACTATTAATATCGATATTAAACTTATTTAATATTGCTTCCCATTCTTTCTTAGCAGCTATACTAATTCCTACCATATTATCATCTCCAATATAATTATATCACAATTTTCTATTTTTATAGTTTATCCATAACTTATTCATAATTAACAATAATAGTTCCTTTTTAAAAAATATTATTTAACATAAAAAAAGCCTATAAATATAGGCTTTATAAAACATATTAAATAGGTTTTCCTATCTCTTACTAAATTGTGGTGCACGTCTTGCAGCTTTAAGTCCTGGTTTCTTTCTTTCTTTACTTCTAGGATCACGTGTAACCATACCAGCTTTTTTAAGAATTTTTCTATAACTGTCTTCGCTATTTTCATTTTCTTTATCATATTCTAAAAGTGCTCTAGTAATACCAAGTCTAATAGCCCCAGTTTGTCCTGAAAAGCCACCGCCAGTAACATTACATTCAACATCAAATGTTTCTAAATTATTAGTAAGTTCAAGTGGTTGTTTTAAATCCATTACTAATACTGGAAATGGCATATATTCATTAATATCTCTACCATTAACTGTAATCTTACCACTTCCTGGAGTAAGAATAACTCTAGCTACTGAACTTTTTCTTCTACCAGTTCCACAAAATGTTCTTATATCTTTCTTTGCCATAATTATTCTCTACCTACCTTTATTTCTTTTGGTTGTTGTGCCATATGAGGATGTTCACTGCCTGCATAAACAAATAATTTCTTATACATTTGTCTTCCAAGTCTATTATGTGGAAGCATACCCTTTACAGCCCTTTCAACCATCTCTACTGGATAACTTTCAACCATTTCCTTAGCAGTTCTTGTTCTAAGGCCACCAGCATATCTACTGTGATTGTAATATTTCTTTCCATCTAATTTATTACCAGTTAATAATACTTTTTCAGCATTAATAATGATAATATTATCACCGCAATCAATGTGAGGAGTATAAGTAACTTTATGTTTTCCTCTCAACATTGATGCTGCTTTAGCTGCTACTCTACCAAGTGCTACATCTTTAGCATCGATTACATACCAATCTCTAGTAACAGTCTCTTTACTTTGCATAAATGTCTTCATTCTTTTCTCCTTATAATTTTAATATTTATCATTCCCATTTTCGTGTTCCCAATACGAAAACAAGTCCGATATAAAATGTACCGATTATGATTATATTAAATAAATATTATTTTGTCAAGTAAAAAATGCCAAAAATGGCATTATTCTTTTACAAACAACGGTAAAATTGTCTTAAGTTTATCCTCACCAAGAACCTCATCTAAATAAATATCACCATCTTTATACGTAGCACAGACAATCTTATAATTATCTTTTATATCAGTTTCATCTTCATTAACTTCGGCAATATAATAATATTCCTTATCATCTTTTTCGACTTTATCGACAATTAAATATTCTTCGTTATTCCCAAGTGTTACTACTTTATTAATTTCTAATTTCATATTTCCTCCTAAACAACTTTTTTCTTTACTTTTGGACTATCCTCTCCAATTAAAGCCGCAATTTAATTATCAAAAGAATCATTGTCAGTTACTACATTTTTATTGCTATCATCATCAACAGTCCAAAATACATCAGGCATTTGATCAAATTCATTTGAAATTTTCTCAGGTTTCGCTATATTACTATCACTTTCTTCACTGTTTTTATTCAAATTAATTACTAAATCATTCTTATCATTAGAATCAAAGATATCACTATTAGTTCTTTCTTCAAATAATGGAGCACTTTCAAATGGAACAACATCATTAAAAACATGACTAGTTTCATCATTAAATTCTACTTTTTTAGTATCTGATTGTTTATCTAAAATATTATTAATTATATCATCAACAATAACTGATTCATCATTAACATCAGTAGATTGATTATTTATATCCAAATCAGGCATATTATCATTGAATGTTTCATCTTGTATTGCTGGTTCAACCACTAAAGTTGGCGCAACATCATTAAATTCTTGCTGTTCCTTATCATTATGTTCATCTTCACAAAACATTGAATAAACTCTTTTTATAACACCATTTGTTTTTTCAGCAATTCTTTTCTTATTCATATTATTTGAAATATCACGAATATCAATAACCTTAGAAGGCATATCAACAACCACATTATTAGTAGCAACATTAAATATTTCAACAATATTACTCTTTTTAAGTAATTGAATATCATTTCTTAATTCATACATATATTCATTTTTTTCTTTTATTTTATCTTCAATTAAAGAATCAAAATAGCCAATTTTTCTCTTGATTATTTCAATTTGTTCACTATTACTTCCAAGTAAAGAAATAATATCTATTTGTTCATGTAATCGAATTCGATCAAAAGGATCAATTGATATATTAATTCCAAGTTCTTTTAAACATTTTTTTCTTTCTTCATTTAATGATATTATTTGCTTACGTTTAAGTAAAACAGATGAAAATTCACTACACTCTTTAGAAATTAAATTTGCAATATATAACAATGTCATTTTATAATTAATTAAAATTGAATCATATCTAATCGAATCAAATACATCCCTATTTTCATTAGTAGGCATACGATTATAACATATTTTAGCAGCTGATAGTTTTTCATCAGCAGCTTTTTTTAATTCAGTAATTCTATCAAGTTCACTATCCATAAATTGTTGATTTTCTAAAAGTTGTTTTATATCTAATGAGTTTCCCTCATACTCAGATACTACACTATTATAAACTAATTTACCCTCATAATCGTAGTTTCTTCCCTCAGCATTTAAAAATGAATTTTTAAGTTCAAGTTCTAAATCTTTAAACTTTTTTGCCAAATTATCATTTTTCTTACTTTCACTAATTAACTCTAAGTTTAATCTTTCTAACTCTTTCTTATTATCATTAACACTATTTATACTAACTAAATAACCTTGAATATTATTAATTCTAGTACGTATATCATCAATTAAAATAACATCCAAATTAGATAATTCAAGTTCTTCTTTAGCATATTCAAAATAAACATTTTTAAAGCCACATTGCATTTCAAAAACATCATTGTATTCACTGTTAATATCATTTAAACAAACAAGTTGTTCTTCCAAGGAAAGATTATGTAAATCAGTATTTTCGATTTTATTAATTAAGGCATTAAAAACTTGCTTATCAATATCAATAGCTATTTCTTTATAATCATGTAAATTACTTTCAAGATTATTTCCTACCTCAAGCAATTTTTCTTTCATTTTAAGCAATTTAGTCTTATTGTTATCTACTACTAACACATAATCACCTCCTCGGTTTTTTATCTATTACATTGGAATTGTTGGAAAAGCATCCTCATCAAATATACTATTTTTCTTATCTACACTATCTTCATTAAATTGCCTCATATATTCATCTATTGACATATCAGGAAATTTATTATTACTATTATTATCATTAGTTTCTTCTATTTTATCAAAGAAATTAATTATATTATTATCATTTTCATTAACTTTATCCGCTGGTTTACTAATCACATCATTTTCTTTATTAAATTCTTCAAACAATTCTTTTTCTATAGAACTTTCTCTTTCATTTTCAAAACTCTCATCTTGTTTACTTTCATCTAATTTAATTCCATCAATAAGAGTTTCAACATCTTTTTTATTTCTTTCTTCCCTTGTTATAATAGGTTTTGTCTCTTCTATTTTTTGTTCAATTTCATTGTTAGAAATATCCCTAATCATATCAAAACTAATATTTTGTTCTTGTTCTTTCTTTCTAGTTTGAAGAACAGATTTTTGTTGTTCTTCCAATAGCTGTTTTGTTCTCTTTTCTATTTCTTTTTTTCTGGCTTCTTCAATTATTTTTTGACGTTTTAGTATTTCTTCTTGTCTTTTTCTCTCAATCTCTAATTTTTTCTTCTTCTCAATTTCTTCAATTCTTCTCTGTTCCTCAAGAATTTTTTCCTGTCTTTTTTTCTCATTCTTAATTAAAACTTCAAGAATATTTTGAAATCTATCACTATTGTTTTCGTTTTCAATTTCATTTAAAGCATTAGTTTTTCTTTCTTTTTCTAAAACTAAATCATTAAACGTATTTACATCCTGTTGTTCCATTAACACAGTGTTATATTGTTTGTTAACTGTATCTTCAACTAAAGATAAAAATTCCTGATTATTAATATATTTTAAAATATTATTAATTTCTTGTCTTTTTGCAAGTAATTCATCATAATCATTTACTTCGTTATTAAAAATATCAATTAAATTAAGAAAACTAATCTGTTCTTTGTATTTAACATAATCTTCTTTAACAGAAGCAACCATATTCTCACAATCAGTTAAAATATTAATTGGGCTTGTCTTAGCTACTTCCAAATTAGATTCTGCCATTCTTAATGACTTTTCAGTCTCATAATATGCATATTCAATTTCATCTTTAATATCACATAAACTATATAAATTTAATTTCTTAAGAGCATCATCAACAACTTTCTTAAAAGTTGATTCTAATTCCATATTTAATGATTTGTTTATATCTATTTTCTCACTTGCTAATGAAATCTTATTGGATAAAGATTCAATATCATCTTGTAATTCACCGGCAAGTTTAATATTCTTTTTATATTTATCTATTACTCTAACTCTATCTTCAAGCATATCTAAAGTATCTGCGCCAAGCACACTTGGAACATCAATTGTCTCACCAGTTAAAGTATAGTGATTATTACATCTTTTTTCTACATATGATAATCTTTGATTAATAAGTTCAATAAGTAAATTAACTCTATTTTTTTCTTCATCAAGTAAGCTGCATTCTTTCTCGACTAATGATTTATATTCTTCTTCATAAATATCGTTAGTTAAATTAAGTATTTTATTTTCAAGTTTTGTAAGTTGTTTTATAATCATTACTTTTTCTTCATTGCTTCTTATTAATCTTAAACTATTGGCAAACATATCATATTGTCTTAAACATTGAACTACATCACTATTATTATAACTTACCATAGCCACGCCACCTCTATCTTAATATTTATCTATAATAATTATATAAAGACTTTAGAAATTTGTCAATTACTTATTCTTTTTTTATCAAATTATATAATTTAAAATTTATTGTAAAAAAATATAAATTCTAATTTAAAAAATAAAAACGACTCTTTTTAAAGTCGCTTTGTTTTATAACTCAAAAGGTTCGAGTTTTAATCAATAATGGTGACCCGTATGGGATTTGAACCCATGAATGTTACCTTGAGAGGGTAATGTGTTAACCATTTCACCAACGGGCCATAAAGGGAATTTATTTCCCTATCACTCTATTTATTCTTGCTTTAACTCTATCAGTTCCAAATAAACACATTATTTCATATAAATCTGGTGTCATTCTACTGCTAGTTAAAGCAACACGAATTACTGTAGACACATCAGCTACACTACCCTTATAATTTTCTGGATTTTCTTTATAATCCTTCATATTTGATGCATAACCAAGTTCGTCACATAATTCTTTTATTTTATTAAACCAAGTATCTTTGTCATCAAGTTCATTATAATACTTATCTAAGTATAACTCAAGTATTTTCTTTATTTCATTTTTATCAGTAATACCATCAAAGTCATAATTAACATCATTAAATAATTCATCATACATATACCATATATTCTTCTTAATACTGCTCCAAGATTCATAATCTTTTCTTGGCTTTTTTTGATATCTTTCGATACTGAATATCTTGATTGTATAATCTTTATAATTATCCAATAATTGATGAAATTCACTATCATAAGTTTTAGACCAATTATAAACATTATCATATACTTCTTCTGCTTTTAAATAACTTATATAGTTTCTTGAAATATTAATTAATTTTTCTAAGTCAAACAAAGCTCCACTACTTGATATTTTCTTAAAATCGAATTTAAAATCATCAATAGATTTATCTTTATTTTGGTCATACCATTGTTCAAAATTAGTATTTGCAATTGTCATTAAATAAAGATGAACCGCTTCAACTGGAATTCCTAGTTCAGCATAATAACTCATGGCTGCTTCAGGATCTTTTCTCTTAGATAATTTTCTTTTGGTATCACCATCTTGTTTCATAATTGGTGATAAATGAGCATATTTAGGAGGTTCAAAGCCAAACATTTTAAACAATTGAATATGGATAGGTAAACTAGATACCCATTCATCTCCTCTAGTTATATGAGTTGTACGCATTAAGTGATCATCAACTAAATGAGCAAAATGATATGTAGGTAGACCATCGCTTTTCATTATAACTATATCTAAATCATTTTCTGGAAATTCTATTTTGCCTTTAACCAAATCATTGACAACAACTTTTTTTTCAAAGTCTCCAGGTGATTTTAATCTAATAATATATTTTTCACCATTTTTTATTCTCTCAATTGCTTCTTCTAACTTTATATGACGACATACAGCATATCTTCCATAATAGCCAATTCTAGCCTTAGTAGCTTCTTGCATTTTTCTTGTTTCTTCGATTTGTTCTTCAGAGCAAAAACATGGATAAGCTAATCCTTGCTCTAAAAGGTGTTTTATAAAAGCATGATAAATTTCTTTTCTTTCACTTTGAATATATGGTCCATATTCACCAATTGATTCAGTTCTTGATAAAGCGCCTTCATCAATCTTAATTTTAAAATTATTTAAATCTTCAACAATACCTTCAATGCCATTCTCTACTTCTCTTTTTTGATCGGTATCTTCAATTCTTAAATAGAATACCCCATTCGTATCCTTTGCTGCTTTATTAGAAATAAATGATGCAAGCAAACTTCCCATATGCACAAATCCTGTTGGACTTGGAGCAAAACGTGTTACCATAGCACCTTCAGGTAAATTTCTTTCTGGATACATTTTTTCATAATCAGCAATTGTCTTCGTAATATTAGGAAATATTAAATCTGCTAAATCCTTATATGTCATGAGTATCACTCCCTTTAATATAATTTGGTTGCCCCTACTAGATTCGAACTAGTGATCATGGAGTCAGAGTCCAATGCCTTACCGCTTGGCTAAGGGGCATCAACAAGTAAAATTATAACATAAAAAATAAAGAAAAAAAAGACTTTCGTCTTTTAAAATACAAAATATTTAACCAAAATTATAAAAGAAAATAGTATTCTATAAATTGCAAATACTGAAAAATCATGTTTTTTAACATAACTTAGTAAAAATTTAATTGAAAATAATCCTACAACAAAAGAAACTAAAACACCAGTAACCGTTTCTACATTAAATATAAAATCTGGTATTTTTATAATACAAGCACCTAATACTATTGGTACTGATAATAAAAATGTAAATTTTGTAGCCGCTTCTTTTGATAAACCAACTAGCCTTCCAGCTAAAATTGTGACACCACTTCTAGAAAAGCCAGGAACTATAGCAAGTGCTTGTGAAAAACCGACAATTAATGCTTGCTTTAAAGTAATATTTAAAAAATCGGTTTCTTTAATATAATATTTACTTGCCCATCTATCTCCTAAAAAGATTAATACACCCATAACAGCTAGTAATAAAGCAATTGGTAAAATTGTCTCTCGAAATTTATCTTCAATTATATTATCAAAAATTAACCCAAATAAAACACCAGGAATTGTTGCTAATACTAAATACCAAAACATTTTATTTTCAAACGATTCTTTGCCATTTTTAACCTTGTTAATGAATCCAATCAATAACTTCCACCAATCCTTAAAAAATATAGCTAAAACAGCAAGTAATGTCCCAAAATGTAATGCAACATCAAAAGCCATAGACTGTTTAGGCCAATCAAATAAATATGGAATTAATAATAAATGGGCAGAAGAAGAAATAGGTAAAAACTCACCTATTCCTTGTACTATTCCCAAAATAATTGTTCTAATAGTATACACAAAAATATCACCTATTATAAAATATGTTATTTAACTTCGATAAATTCTAATAAACCAATAAACATATTAATAAATTTAGGTTCTAATTTATTTTTCTTTAATTTTCTTAAAGCAATTCTTTTTTTCTTAATTGGCATATCACTAAAAATTACTGCATCAATTTGTTCTTTTAAAATAGTTCTAATTTCTAAATCATCTAGTATACCTTTAATCTCCTCATTAATAACACTAATAGTTTCTATTTCCAAATTATCTCCAACTATGTCAACCTCAATTGTTGAATATACAGATACATCATCTATTCTAACAATTAAATCATTTTTAATTGTCTCAAATTCACTCTCAAACTCATTAGTACCATTTTTTACTATCACTTTACTTGGGCTTTTCATATTTCTAAATCTAAGAACATAATTTCTATTTGGCATATTGAAATTGCCTTCTTTTTTAGCAATTACAAATTTATAGCCATTATCTACCTTATCCAAATTCATTTTAGTAATTAAATAATTATACTTACTAACATTCTTACTAAGTCCATCATCCTCATATAATTCATAACTTCCATATAATCCATTTTCTGCAGGGAATATCTGTATTTCCATATTTTTTGGATTATCTGTATTCATATCAAGCGACATAGGAATAATTGAACCTTCTTTTACAAATATAGGATAATCTTCCTCTTTATAAAATCCAACATAATATTTATTACCAACAAATTTCTTTCCTGATGAAAAATCATACCATATTCCATTTGGAATAAATACTCTTTGAACAACGCGATTCATTTCAAGATTTTTTTTCTTAATAATAGGACTTATCATTATCTTACTACCAAAGAAATATTGATTAACATAATTAGGTTCATCATATATTTTAGGATATTTATAATATAATGGCTGTATTATTGGTACACCATATTTGTGATATACATAACCTTCATTATAAATATATGGCACTAATTTATTCCTAAGTTGCATAAATTCCCTAATAACAGATAATTTAATTTGATTCCAACGCCAAGGCTCTCTTTTATAATATTTGCCTGCTTCACCAGCTAAAATAAGTATCGGATTGAATACTCCAAATTGAATATATCTAATAAACAATTCGTCATCTTCCATACCACCAAAATAGCCACCAATTGCATGTGCATACCAAGAAACACCTAAATTAGCAGCACTATTATTATATTCTGGCAATTTTTTAAGTGTATCCCAACTAACCAACGTTTTACCACTATAGATAATAGGATATCTATGTGGTGCTATTCCAGGGTTACGTGATAAAATAACTCCTCTTTCATTCAAATTAGCAATTGCATAATGATAATGATTTAATAAAAATAAATTCATCTTATCATTAGGATTGTAATAATCAACATTAAATATTTTAATACCACTATTCATTAAAGAACCAATAATAATATTAAAATATGCACTAATAGCATTATTGCTAAGTGGTACAAAATTTATATAATTTTTATCCGTAGGCATATAATTAACAACTTGATTGAATAATGGATCATTATTCATTAGAGGTAGTTCTGGATTAATTGTTAATCCAAATTTTTGATGTTTACCATTAATATATTGATTTATTACTCTCATATCAAAAAGAGAATTATCAAAGGTAAAAGGTTCATTTGGAGTATGCCAAAAATTACCAAGTAAAAATACTGAAATTGGTATTTCATTATCACCAAATTTTTTTATAATATCATCAATATCATACATACTATATCTATCATTTTTATACCACCAAGAACCAAAAGCATAACGAGGTAACATCGCGGGATAACCTGTTAAATTAAAATAATCTTGTAAACATAAACCTAAATCTGTACGATAAGCAAATATATAAATGTCATAACTATCAGCATCTCTTGGCATAAATTGTTCATCTTGAATAGCAAAATTTTTAGCATCATCTATAAAAGTTATACCGTCAATTGAATATAATCCCTTTTCTTTCTTTGAATTATTTCCACTAATATCATCTAATGAATACCCAATACTTCCTACATTTTTAATATCTTTATATCCAGGACTCCATTCTTTATCAGTTCCGTTAAGAACTAACTTAATATTGTTACTAACAATTGGTTTTTCCTTAACATATGTTAAAGTAAAATATTCCGTAGATATTGTAAGTGATAATTCATCGCCAGTAAATGTAAAATTAAAATCATCAAATTTTCGATTGACAACAAGTGATGTAGCCCTATTTTCAAATACACCATTTTTATTATATTCAATTCTTATCAATCTAGGTGTTAAAAGCATAAAACGATAAGTATTACCTTTAATTATATACTTATCTTTAGGAACTAAATTCTTACTATTATTAACAAAATATGAAGTTAAATTAGCCATCCCACATCACCCTTTATTCTATCTTATTATAACATAAGTTTTAAAAAAAGTAATCATAATGATTACTTTTTTATTTTATTTATAAACAATTCTTGTTGATACATAAAAATCTCCATCATTAGATATTGTATTATAGGCATATAATCCCTTCATATTTGAAGTAATATTGCCGCCACGAATAATCCAATATTCATTATTATTAATATCAAATGTATCATTATACCATATGCCATTTTCTAAAGAAATCTCACGTGTCGCATCACCCAAAATAAATACATCATCTTTATATAAATTATAATCATCATTACTAATAGGAAGATCGTTGACTAATATATCAACATTGCCTAGGCTTGACATCATGTATTCACTAGCACCGCCAGCCAAATCAAACACACCATACATATTACCAGTAGTAGTATCAGAATTACTAGAACCAGATATATATTTATCATTAGCCATAACATTATTACATTTATTATCTGTACACATTCCATATTTAGAATATGTTAAATAGCTAATTGCTCCCCATTCCGTATTCTTAATAATATGATAACCATCACCCATTTTTGAAACAGCTTTATAGTAATTAACTAAACTATTATTACGCCATACATTATAATTTAGTTTAGCATAAATATCTAATTTATCACTATTACATCCATTTATATTATCATTGTTGCATTCGGTACTAGTTGTTGACACTTCATATTTTCCTACCCAAAAGCCAGTAAGCTCACTAGAATTCTTTGAGAAAGCTGGATGTGTATAATATTTACCATTATCATTAGAACTTATCAAAGCAGTTTTATTAATATCACTAAAACACTTATTATCACTACATCTAATCACTCCAGAATTAGTAGTTCCATTTTCAAATACAATATTAATGCCTTTACCATACGCATTATATGTATCAATTCCTTTTTCGCCCATAACATTCCATACCATATACTTAAATCTAGGAATCCATACATAAAATGCTTTTACATCGTTAAGATTTACTATTCCACCATTTTCTAATGAATTATAATACTCTGATAAACTCATTGGCATAAAATTACTATAGCCAGACGTTAACCCATCTTTAATAATATTAAAACTCAAACTATAATTACTTTTTATCTCATTATCAGTTAATACTCTATTATAAATTAAAACATCACCAATAGTTATCTTAGAAATCTTATCAAATTTATTATTTGCACCAATTTTAAGTGACTTACCACTAGTTAATTTAATATTTGCATCTCCCATATCAGTACCATTAACATAAAAACTAACTTTATTTCCATCATATGTATACCCAATAATATACCATTTTGTACTATCGATATTAAATTCATTAGAAGATACTAAACTATTACCACTACTAATAACAAATTTTTTATTTACATTGTCGTAGTAGTATGATACATTACCATCACTAAAAATATAATTTTTATCATTCAAATCTGCAAATTTAACTCTAAATATTAAACTAGAAACATTATGTATGAAATTATCAAAACCAATATCTAAATAATTATCATCAATTATTAAATTACCATTATTAACTTTAACATCATCTATCTTTATATCATTTTTTCTATTTATATCATAAATATATTTATTTGAATTATTTAAAGTAACAACATTAGCCCATTTTTTTTCATTATAGTTATACCATAAATACTTATCATCATTATTATTCTTACTAGCTATATGCCATAAATTATCATTATCATCATAAAATACAGGTATCATATCATTATTAAGTTTAGGCCTATTAGCACCACTATTATCAAGCGTTTTATAGGTAGATGTACCAGACGTAACTATTTTTGCACTAAATGATTTCCCAAGTTCACTATTTGGCGTATTATAATCTAACCAAGCATTTATTTTAAAAGATACTTCCTCATTTGGATAAATAATATTTCCACTTGAAATAATATTATTAGTACTATCAAGTGTATGTGGTAAATTATCATTAACTCTAACTTTTATATATTTATAATCGATACCATCATTATCACTAATCATCTTTAAATCATACAAATAAGGTATTGTTCCAGTATTTTTTAAAGTTAATATATATGGTTTTAACTTAGCGCCATCACTATCTATCATCGGAAATGTTTCGTCTAATGTAACAATTTCATTATTAACAAATTCTAAATCTAGAAGCCCAGTATTATAATTAAATTCATCAGTCACATCAGACTTCAAAAACAATGAATAAGTCGTTTCACTAAGTGATACAAACACGAATAAAACCGCTAAAGCAACTATATAAGTTTTTTTAGCATTCACAAATTCACGCATTTATATCACCTCTTTCTTTTCAACTATTCTTCATACCATGTATACACTCTTATTGTCCCATAAAAATATTTGTCCATCTGACTATTAGGAATACTATCATAATCAGTCCATATCATTAAAGATATATCCTCAGCAGACTGTGCCTTAATAGTATCTTTAATCAAAGCATAATTAATACCATCTATTTTCAATTCTTTGCTAACAGCATCATTATCTAATATTTTATCTTTTAATTTCGTAGGTTCAATATATGTACTATTAGTTCCAAGCTGATATCTTATATAACTAACATCTACTGTCGTTCTTGGAGATTGTTCAATTAAGACATAGTATTTTAAATCTTCATTTGTATCATTTATTATTGTAAATGTTTTCTTACCATCTTCACCAGTCGGAGGAACCAAATTCTTTACTTTACCCTGAGTATCATAAACAATTCCATCTTTAGGTACAATTGCAATATATTTATCCGTAGTTACTACAGCTGTTTTCTCAAATGTCTTGACATTTTCATCATCAATATTGGTCTCTTTACTAAGTTTTTCTATATTAGTACCAACATATGTTATTTTATTATTACTATTATACTTTATATCACTATTTTCAGGAACGTATAAAGTTTTCCCATCATAATCTTTTACTACAGCTGAACCATTGGTATAATAAGTAACATTATCTTTTACCTTACTAACAGTAACATAAATATTATCAACTATTTCATAAATTTTATTATCTTTTATAACAATACTATTGCTTTTTCTAACACTAAGTGTTTTAGTACCATCACGAATAATAGCTCCACCATCTGTATAATAATCAATAGTATATCCATCATTTGTCTTTTTAGTACTATAAATAGTAGCTTCATTATTATTTTTAAAAGCAACATTATTACTTGTAATATTTAAATCATTTTCACTTCTAACAACATAACTCTTACCATCTTTTATTACTTAAATTGTACCATCATAATAATAATTTAATTTAATATTTCCAACATTTTTAGTATTCTTCAAATATGAAACTTTATTAGATGAAATAAAAGTATTAAGAACATCTTTACCATTTCTAACAAATATATCCATTTTAGAATTCTCGACAATTGCAGAGCCGTCACTATAATAAGTAACTTTTCCCCATGAATAATCCTTAGTATTAGTTACTTTTACTTCCCTTGTTTTAGCATTAGAACTTACTATTCCATCTCTACTAATACCATAACTGCCATCACTAAGTGGATTAATTCTAGTAACGTTATCACTATTTTTCATAATTTTAAGCGCAGTTCCATCACTATAAAATTTAATAATAAATGAACTATGTTCAACAGTTTTAACTAATAAAACTTCGCCATTTCTTTTAAAAATACCATTTCTAAGAAAATCGTCTCGAGCACTATCATCATCCATAAAACGATTAGCATCAATTATACTAAGATCATCCAAAGTTGTTGTAACAGAAACCTTTTTAATAACCATCTCTTCACTTTTTTGCAAGTTTTTTGTAAATAAATACATTGATAAAGATAAAAGAAGTAATGATAAAAGTAGTAAAATTAAGAAAATAATTTTTTGATATCGACGCCAAAATAATATAAACGTTGATTGTCCCTCTTCAAGAACAATTTTATCTTCTTTTTTATTTAGTTCAACTACTTCTATCTTCTTTCTTGACATAAAAATCATCCTACTCTTTTATTAATTTTGTTTTTTCGCCAGCCTTTTTAATCATCTTCATAATGTCATATGACAATATTGCTAAGCATGGGATAAGCACAAAAACAATTATTCCACCTTTACTAGCAAGTATTTCTTGAATAAAACCTAATTTAGGAATTTTTAATATTACTTTCCCTAAAATATTAGAATTAGCAACAGGAACACTATCAGCAATATTATTATTATCTCCCTGTGTCCTATAAGTATAAATGCCAGCAGATTCGTCATATAATTTTTCAATAATTCTGTGAGTTACTGAAATACCGCCAAACCTTTGATCTGGAGATATAAAAGTTATAATATCGCCAACTTGAAGTCTCTCTTCCGGTATTTTTTTAGTAACCACAACATCTTTAACTTCAATGGTAGGTAACATACTACCTGATAAAACAACATATGCATTAAACATTGGTGCCGTATAATCACCTTTCGCCGCTCTAATCTTGATATCAGCAACATATAAAAGCAAAGTACCACCAATCAATAGTAAAAAAATAAACAATGCATAAGACATAACACTAACGATATATCTTAAAGGCTTTTCCTTTGCTTTAATTATTTTTACCTTATAGTGTTTAACACCAAATACATTATCTAAATTGTTATCTAATAGAATATTTGCAGACATAAAAACACTCCCTTATTCTCTATTAATAATTATACCTTATAATTAATAAAAATACAAGGAGTAAAAACATAAAAAAACAATATCTTTATATTGATATTATTTTTTTCTTATTTTTCTTTTAATTGAATTATCATCAAGTAAAAAATCAATTTTGACATCGCTTAAAAATTTTTCAATTTTCGCATAATTATCATTTCTATCTTTAACAAGTTCAAATAGCCTCTTAACTTCAAATGTTAATTCCTTAATATACATTTGTCTAAACTTATTAAAAGTACTAACATCATATCTATTAATTTCAATTGACTTATCAAGTTCTAAAATAGCTCTATCTATCTGCTCTTTACGATAATCACTTGTAAAATATTTTAAATTAACACCAAATGTAGATGCACCTATCAAAAATGAAATTAAAAAATTTCTAATAAATGCAAGCATATCACTAGATGTAACCCAAACAGTACCAAGCATTACATTATATATCAAATATATTTTTATAATATTCTCATCTATTATATCTTTCTTCGTTAATGTTCTTTGATATGCTAATTTTTCTTTTAGATATATATTATTTTGAATTCTATCAAGAAGTATTTGCGTATATTCTTCAAGTTCAGATAAATCTTGACAATCATCAAGTATCATTTTAAATAGTTGATTAATATTTCTTCTATCAAATCGAGAGACTCGCTTAATTTGTTCTTCAACCATCAATTCAAATTTATCTAAAGTTTCATTAGCTTCTTTCTTTATATCTTCAAAAGATAATTCAAAATCGTCGCTTTTATTATTATTCATTTTGACCACTTCAAATTGGTATTATACTAAATATTTACAAATAAGTAAAGAAAAAGAATAGACAAAAATCTACTCTTTAATAACTTATTTATTTTGGTATGAACCACTTAATTGGTTTTGTCCTAATTTAACTAATCTCTTAGTAATTTCGCCACCAACTGATCCGTTTGCTCTTGAAGTAGCATCTGGTCCTAAATTAACACCAAATTCATTAGCTATTTCATATTTCATTCTTTCGATAGCTTGTTTTGCTCCTGGAACAACTAGTTTGTTTGTATTTGAACTATTATTCATTATATTCACCTCCTACAATAATAGGTTGTGAAATAATAAAAATTTAATACCATTTTTTATTTGGTAATTTTTAGATATTAAATATCAAATTCTTTTTGATTTAAACTAATAGTTATAATTTCTCTTTCATTAATACATTTATTAATCATCTCTTCATAATTAAAACTATTTTCATATTCAATTGCCAAATCTAACTTAGGATTAATTACTGGATGCTTAGGTAAAAAAATCGTACAACAATCTTCATATGGTAAAATTGAAGTTTCATATGTATCAATTTTCTTAGCAATATCAATTATTTCCAATTTATCCAAACATGCAACTGGTCTAATTACTGGTGTATTAGTAACACTATTAATAACATCCATACTAGTTAAAGTTTGACTAGCAACTTGGCCAACAGATTCACCATTAATTAGTACTAAACAATTTCTACTATGCATAATCTTATCAGCTATTCGATACATCATTCGTCTCATAATTGTTATCATATATTCAGGATTACAATTTTTATAAATAGCTTCTTGAATTTCTGTAAAATTAACTACATGTAATATAATACTAGACTGATATTTATTTAATTTATTAACCAATTTTTTTACTTTGTTTTTAGCAGCCACACTTGTGTGTGGTGGAGATTCAAAATAAATACATTCCAGTTTTATTCCCCTCTTCATTGCCATATATCCAGCAACTGGTGAATCAATTCCACCAGATAACATTAAAAGTCCTTTTCCAGCAACTCCAACTGGATAACCACCCAAAGCTTTTATTTCTTTAGAATAAATATATGTATAATCTTCTCTTATTTCAATTTTTAACAATAATTCTGGATTATGAACATCCACCTTTTTATTAGGAACATTTTTTAAAATCAAGGCTCCAATTCTACGTGAAAAATCCATACTACTAATTGGAAAGCGTTTATCTGCTCTATCAGTTTCAACCTTAAAAGTATTAAACATAATATTATTAGCAATATCTAAAACAGTATGTTCTATCTCTTCAATATCAGTTTTAACTCTATTAGCAATAACTATACTATGAATTCCAAAAATATTTTTTACAATATCGACAACTTCATCAATTTTATTATCATCGACTTCTATAAACATTCTTACTCTATTTTTAACAATTTTTACATCATAATCTTTAAGTAATTCTTTCATTTGCTCATATATTTTAGATATAAACAAATTCCGATTAGCTCCTTTAGTAGTTAATTCCCCATATTTAATTAAAATTATTTTCTTCATTATACCGCTTCCATTCGTCTAATAATTATATGAAAAAAAGATTAAATAGTCAATTATTTTATCTTCTTATCAAATATTTTAAAATATAATTTCTTAATTATTAAATAACTAATACTACTATAAATAACTGTTGTTATTATACTATGATATAGAATATTCCATAACAAATTTATTGGATAAAAATTATAATTAGAAATCATCAATATTAAATATGTAAAAATATGATAAATACTTATCATTAATAATACCTTAACATTGATTGTAAATAAATTATTAGGCATAAAATAATTAATTTTATCTAATACAAAATATATTATTAAAAACAAAAATATATTTAATAAAAATGTATTCGTATATACAACATCATATAATATTCCCAATATCAATAATATCGCTAGATACTTTTTATCATTGTCAAAAAAATTAAACATAATTACTAAAGAAATAACTGTAAATATCGTTCTAAATAAACTAGGATTAACTAAACCAAAAGCTATAAAATTTGAAAATAAACCATCAAGTAAAAATGAAATAACTGCATATATTACCATTATTATCATTTGCTTGGCTCTTTTCTTTTTAAAATAGCAACATAATTAATATCATTAAAATCCGCAACAGGCATAACATCAATAAGCTTTGCAAGATCGTATTCATCTGTTTTAATATTTACAACTTTGCCTATTAAAATACCGCTAGGAAATATTCCCCCAAGACCAGATGTATAAACTAAAGCATCTTCCATAATTTTTTCAGTATTACTAATTCCCTCAACCTCTAAATATCTAGTATTATAATTATAATTATTAATAAGTCCATTAACCGAATTAGCACCATCACTAATAGTTACGCTTATCTTGTTAACAGTATCACCACTTGTTAAAAGCCTAACTTCACTTGTAAAAGCCGTTGTTGTAATTACTTTTCCAATTAAGCCCTTGCTATTTACAACAACCATATCCTCACTTACTCCATTATAAGTACCCTTATCAATTGTAATTGTATTATACCAATATGCAACATTTCTACTGATAACTGTTGCATTTAAATACTCATAATCAACCAAAGTATTGTCTATTTTCAATTCTTTTTTTAAAGAATCAAGTTGTTTTCTTAACTCAATATTTTCTGCATTAAGTGAATCGATTCGCTCTACATCAGGTAATAATTCCTGATATTTATTACGAATATTTTTTAATTCCTTATAGCCATCCACTTTTGTTGCAATAAATTTAAAAGGATAAAAAACATATTTTTCACAAGTTGTAACAGTATCTTTTATCAGTGATTCAAATTTATTTAATTTTTTATTTTTATCCAAAGTTGAAGAAAAAATAATCAAAATAATTATTAATAATCCAATTATTCCAATAACGATATATTTAGTTTTAATATTTCTTCTCATATTATCACTCTTTCATGTATTATTATTAACAGATTAATATAATAAATGTGACACATAATTAATATTAGGAATAAATTCATCTAAATATAATCCTATTTTACCAACACTTAAATTATCAACAATATCATTATCAGATATAGTAACAAAAGATTTTTCTTTATAGTTATAACTATAATGTTTATTATCATAACTAATAACTATAAAATGATTTTTTTCACTATTATTTAAAAATAAATTACTTATTTTAATATCATAATTAGATGCATATTTATTAAAAATATATTTGTAAATAATACTTAGTTCCATCGGCTTAATATTATTAATATCAAGTATTTCTTGTGTTTTTAATAAAATAGTCCAAATAAATGAATCATCCATATTAGGTATATTTTTAAGTACTTTATCAAGATAATAATCAGTATATCTATTTTTAAGATACTTGATTTTTTTATCTATATCCATATCATCATTATATGTAGCAAAATGTCGTGTCTGCATCGAAGCAACTATAAATGGAATATCTGCTGATATATCTGTTAATAAAACCTGATTATTAATATTAAGTTTTACAAAAGAACTATTATCATCATAATTAAATCCTATCTCAGATTCTATCCCAATTCTTCTACATAAATAATAATACAATTTAGATGCTGTAATATCAGTAACTCTACCAAGTGCTAAACTTCCCCATAAATTGTTAACATTAGTAATTAATGATAGATCATATAATTCACATTTAGTGATATCAGTATTTATATCAAAAGATATACATTTTGCCAAAGAAACATATAAATATTTGGCAGTTTCAAGATCATTTAAATTATTAGGCATATTACTATAAATCATATCAATAATATTTTCAGCCTTTACAAATTTATCATAATCAACATATGTATATCCAATATTATTATTTGTTATATCTGAATATTTATATTTTTCTCCATGTTCAATAAAATATGCAATTATATCATAATTAGGATTAGTTATATCAATATTTATATATTTAGTATCTTTATCTATCTTATCAATATCATCAAGTGTAGATATTGCTACTACCAAATTACTACTGTCTTTCACTATCATCACCATACCATAATTATATAACTTTATGTTAACTTTGTAAACGAAAAAAAAGAAAAAAAGACTTTTAAAAAGTCTTTAAATCATTGAATCTAAAGCAAGCATATCATCATCACCTAAGCCTAAATCACTTAATAATTCCATAAATGCTTGATTACTCATAAAGTTTGACATTAATTGATTTGTATCTTCTTCAGATAAAGTATTCACATCAACAGCTCCAGTTGTATCTAGTTTATCAATATCATTAACTATTGAATAAGTACAATTCATAGTAAAATTAATAGCTTCATCAATAATATTTGCATTAAAAACTAAATTAGTTTCATCAGCTACTTTACTAATATTGATACTTCCATTTAATACAGTATTATTATCCTCAGTTATTTCATAATTATAATTATCGCCATTCTTATTAACAGTTAATTTATCAGTATCACTAATAAATTCTAATTTTAGAAATTCATTTTTAATTAAAGATGTATAAATAACTAAAAGTTCATTATTGGCTTCTAATTCATTTATAGATTTATCTAATTCCTTTTTAACTTCATCTGTTGTATTACCTGTAATTTTGGCATAATTACTTAAAAATTTAGCGTCATTAATTAAATTATCATAAAATCCCTGAAGAAATTGTTTATCAATAAATAAAGTTGATTTTGTAACTCTTGAACCATTTAATGCTACTAATTCCTTCTTATAATTAGCGCCATCTAATGTCTTTTCTAAAGCAGATAATATTGAATTTTCTAATTCAACATAATCGCCTGGATTAGTATCTATACTACTAGCAACATCACTACTACTAGCATCCTCTTTAATCATCAAAACTTTATCAAATAATCCATTAAGTTTAACATAACCAGTATTCGTATTTCCATCTACAAACATACTTAAATTAACTAATTGATTATTTTTATAAGTTAACATACCATTAGCAACAATACTCTTGCCATCTTTATCAAGGCCACTTGTACCATTCAAACTAATATTATTAATTATGTCTAAATAAGGTTTATACATTTGATTATCAGAATTAACATTCAAACTTAAATTATAATTTACATAGCCATTAATACCATTTTGATTACTCTTAATTGATGACATTAATTTATCATATGCAACGCCAAAAACCTTCTTTGGTGTTTCAAGCAAGAAATAATAACCAGCAGCAAGTCCAACAACTATAACAAGTATAGCTGCTATTACAACAACAGGACTAATTTTTTTCTTAGGTTTCTCTTCTTCACTAAGCACAGAATCATTACTAACACTACTATTATCAAGAGTATTTGTTGGCATTACTTGTGGATTATTGGGAATACTTGCTGTATCATTTGGTTGATTAATGCTACCAACAGGTTGCGGATTTATTGTATTATTCAGATTATTAACTGTTCCCATCATATCATTTTGAACAGGCATACTAGCATTAGGAATAGCACTTATAACTTGTGTATTCTCGCTAACAGGTGTATTTTCAACTGCTCCATTATTATCTGCATTAGGAATACTAAAATTCATATTAGGTAGTGGTGTTTCATTTGATACTTGATTGTTAACACCAGTATCTAAACCTTGATTAGCGCCATTATCGGTAGGTGTATTAAAATTTAAAGCTGAAGGCATCACTGGTTGTGGTTCAGGATTAACTCCCATCACTTGATTATTATTAACAGGTTGCATTCCTTGATTAACATTATTAGGACTATTAGGAACGCCAAAATTCATCGCTGAATTCATGCCTTGATTGTTATTAAGATTGCCATTATTATTTTGTTCATTCATTACTTCTAACCTCTTTCCATCTATTTTATATAATCATTTTAACATAGATATTATAAAAAAACAAACAAAACATGAAAAAAGTCGAAAAAAAAGAAAGTATATTACTTTCTTGATACATATTTACCATCTTTTGTTGAAACAATTATTTCTTCATCTTGTTCAATAAATAATGGAACTTTTACAAGCAATCCAGTCTCGATAATAGCATCTTTTGTTGCATTTGTAGCTGTATTACCCTTAATTGCGGGCTCAGTTTGCGTAATTTTATAATCAACTTTTTCAGGAAGTTCAATTCCTAACATTTCTCCTTCATAAAAGAATATCAATACTTCTAAACCTTCTTTTAAGAATTTAGCTTCATTCTCAATTTGACTAGCTTGTAACTCTACTTGCTCATAAGTATTCATATTCATGAAAGTATAACTATCACCAGTTGAATATAAATATTGCATCTTAATCTTTTCAACATGAGCTTGTGGAACTTTAATACCTGCATTAAATGTTTGTTCAACAATTGATCCAGTCCTTAAATTTTTAAGCTTAGTTTTAACAATTGCAGCTCCTTTTCCAGGCTTAACATGTTGAAACTCTAGTACTTGATATAAGTTATTTTCATAACTAATAGTCATACCAGTCTTAAAATCATTTACATTAATCATACATTTTTACCTTTCTAATTACTTCTTTTCTTTATGAGTTGTATTCTTACGACATTTAGGACAATATTTATTAAGTTCTAAACGCTCTGTCGTATTCTTCTTATTTTTACTAACAGTATAATTTTGAGTTTTACAATCTTCACAAATTAAAGGTACTAAAACTCTATTTTCATTTTTCTTTGCCATATGGTGCACCTCCTTAAAAAACATCAAGTGTATTATAACATACTTTTTTAATTAAATACAACTGTTTTTTTTAATTCATATATTATTTATACATCTCAAAATACTTATTAACCATCTTTGAAGATATTCTTTTAGTAACCATACTCTGGTAACTTGCATTAGGAAGTCCAACATCAGGTGATACAACAACAATACTCATTTGTGGATTGCTACTTGGAGAATAACCAATAAACGAAGAAGATATTGTTTCCGTATCAACAACACCATTGCCATCAGTATCAATAAAACTTTGACTAGTTCCAGTTTTACCACTAGAATTATTATATTTACCCATATAACCATAACCAAGACCATTTGTTATTACCTGATTAAAACCAAGTCTAACACGTTCCATATATTTAGAATCAATATCAACTTTACCTAAAGTTTGCTTCTCAGTTGCAAATATCAATTCACCAAACACTTCATCCTCTTTAACTGATGGACTATATACTTCTTTTAATAAATACGGCTTAAATCTTGTACCACCATTAGCAAGTGTATTAATATACTGTGATAATTGAATTGGTGTATATGTATCATACTGGCCAATAGAAAAATCAAGCAAATGACCAGGTAATTTTGAAGTACCCGCGTATCCTAACGACTCAACAGGTAAATCGATTCCTGTCTTAACACCTAAGCCAAATGATGCATACATATCCCTATATTTTTGAAAAGCTGATTCGTCTATTCTTAACGGTTTATCATATTGATAATTTCCCTTTCCAACTTTTATTGCAATCTTATATTGATAAACATTTGATGAATATCTTAAAGCATATAAATCATTAATATTTCCCATAGTTCTCCAAGAACACTTTAGTGGCGTTGCTTGAATTTTTAAACACTCATCCCTTTGAACACTACCAATATCAATTGCACCATATTTATATCCTACTAACATTGATGCCCCTTTAACAATAGATCCAGGCGTAACAGGTAAAGTAACAACTCCAGGCGTATAATCAACTATTTCATTCTTGCCATTTTTATTTCTTACCTGCTTACCAGCCATAGCCAGTATCTCCCCTGTATTTGGATTTGAAATAACGGCAAAAGAACGATTATAATATTTTGTATTAGCTTCCCTTTTAGCGTTTAATACCTCTTCAGACAATACTCTCTCTAAATATGCCTGCAAATCAATATCGATTGTTAAAACAATATCATTACCACGTTTACCATAACTAATAAGTTCTAATTCATCATTATTAATAACTCTATATAAAGGTTTAGTCCCTTTCAAATAATCCTCATATTGATATTCTAAATAACTTGTTCCAACCCTATCATCAAGTGAATAACCTTTTTCCAAATAACTCTTTGCAAGTTCCTCTGGTATACCTTGCGTATTCGAAGAAACAGTCCCTAAAATTGACTTAAAAGTATCTCCATATAAATATATTCTATCCCAATCAAGTTTTGTATTAAAGCCATGTAATGATTCAATATTTTCACTAATAATGGCATATTCTTTTTCAGTTACATCCTTATTTTTAATTATCTTTTCAGCATAAGAATATCCCCTATTCATTAAATAATATATATAAGCAGCCTCTAAATCTTTTTTTTCATATTTCCCTAGTTCTTCTTCCGTAATTCTTTCAAAAATTAAATTTTCAATATCAATATCACTTAATTTTCTTTTATAGTATTCATCCCATTCACTATTCTTTATTTTTTTCTTACATTCTTCATAATTATTAATATAATAAAAATATTTTAAACGATAACTACTAAGTTTACTATAATCAACATCAATTATATCACCTACTTTATAAGCTAGTTCTATCTCTTCTTTCTTAGTAATCCCACTTTCCTTTTTATAATAAATTGTCTTAATTGCTTTATTATCTACGAGTAATTTATAATTTCTATCATAAATTCTACCTCTAGGTGCACTTGTTCCCTCAACCGTTTTTTCCGTAGCAACAGCTAACATATCATAATATTTATCATGATCAATTACTTGTAATTTAAATAGTCTAACGCCAATAATAACAAACGATAACACTAGAACAATAGAAATAAAGATATATCGTTTAAATATAACATCATCAAGATTCTTATTACTCATTCTAATAGTCTTATTTATAGGCTTAAAAGGCTTAATTTTTTGCTTAGATATTTTCTTAGAACTATAATGATTTATATACTTATGCCTAATAATACTCATAATATATCTCCTTTCTAACATTCTCTTTATTATTATAGCATAATTCCCAATATTTATCATAGTTTTAATTAGGTGATAAACATGAATAAACAATTAATTCAACAATATATAAATAAATTAAAAAAAGAAGATATAATTATCTTTTCTCAAAAACAAGGAATTAATCTAACTAATAATGAATTAGATTTAATCTACTATAAAATTAAAGATAATCCAGAAAAAATATTAAATAATCCCTTAAAAGAAATAAATAGTATAAAAGATAATATAAGTGTTAATGTATATAATAAATTAATAGAACTATATGACAAATATAAATTTCTTTTAGATAAAATAAAATAACTACTTTATACTTATATCTTTAACCTTATTAATAAGACTCTGTATTACAAATTTATCTGTCAAAATATTAATAGAAAAAGTTTTAGAACCTGCATGATTAATACTTGCACCCAAATGATATACCTCAATACTATCAACAATAATATATCTGTCATGAAAAGTATTATTATATATAATTTTCAAATTATTATATTGTTTTTGATACTTAAATATATCTAACTTGTTTAAGAAATCGTTATTTCTAGTAATAAGTAAAACACTAACACTTACTTTACTGATCATATCTAAAATACTTTTATCAAGATAAGCATCAATAATGATTAACTCATTTTTGGATGTATTCATTATATCAATAATCTTTGAATAAGCATCATAAATTTGTCCTTGAAAATATATTTCATTAATAACTTTTTTCTCTTCAAACTTATTAAATGAATCTTGTAATGTCTTTATATCTTTCTTAATTTCTTTTAAATTTTCATGATCTTCCATAACCATATTATTAATAAATTTTTGACTTTCCAAATTAGAAGAAATATATTTACGCATTAGAACAAATGCATCAATAATTTGAATACTTACATTGATAGCTTTTTTTGATTTTAAAATTGTTGAAATCATTGCAACCCCTTGCTCTGTAAAAGCTGTATGTCCTTTTCTAGATCCACCTTTTGAAGTCGAATTTATCGACTTCAAAGAATTATATTCAAATTCAGTTATTCTAAATGCAAATCGTTCTGGAAATTTCAAAGGGTTATTTTTTATTGCTTCATTTATTCTTTTAGTTTCTACGCCATATAGAAAAGATAAATCACTATCTAAAATAACTTGTATACCCCTTATTTCATAAATCATATCTTCTATTTTTATATTATTATTTTCTATTATTCCATTCATATAACCTCCTGTATTTTTTTAAACATTATATTTAATGATATTATAAATGTCAAGCAAATCCTTTAAAATAAACAGTTTGTGAACATATCAAAGAAAAAAGATAACTCAAAGTTATCTAATTATTATTTCTTATCTTATCAATTAATTTAGCATCAAATTCTTTATTTCTAATCATTTCTATCTCAAATTTATATGGAGGATATAATTTTTCTTTAGATTCATCATCTTTTGTTACATATGGAGTCTCAAGTATCTTAGGAATATCTTTAAACCTATCATCATATATAATCTTAATTAAGGTATCAAACCCTATATTACCAAATCCTATATTTTCATGCCTATCCTTATGTGATCCCATTTCATTTTTAGAATCATTAACATGAATTACCTTAATATAATCAATCCCGATTTTCATATCAAATTCATTTATAAACTCATCAAAACAATTTAAATCAACGCCACTATCCCACAAATGACATGTATCAAGACATACTCCAATTTTATCTTTAAATTTAACACCATCAATAATAGATTTAATTTCATCAATATTTATACCAATTTCAGTTCCCTTACCAGCCATTGTTTCTAAACATATAGTAACATCCATATCATTATCTAATATTAAATTTAAACCATGAATTATACTATTGATTGAATCTCTTCTATCAAAAGAAACATTAGCCCCAGGATGTAAAACAACATTCTTAATTCCAAGTAAATTAGCTCTCTCAATTTCCCCCTTAAGAAAATTAACTGAAAAATCAAAATTATCCAAATTTCCTAAATTAACTATATAAGGAGCATGTATAACCACTTTAGATAAATCAATATTATTATCTTTCATAAGCTTATAAGCTTCCAAAGTATAATCATCTCTAATTGGATTTCTCTTTGTATTTTGTGGGGCACCTGTATAAAACATAAAAGTATTAGCTCCATATGATAATGCCTCTTCAACACTTCCTAAAAGTTGCTTACCAGCACTAAATCCTACATGCGATCCTATCAACAATTCTTTATCCATCATAACACCATCTTCCATACCACCATTATACCAAAAGAAAAAGACTATTTCTAGTCTTAACCATTAGATACCGCTAAATGAGTTTTCAACTCATCACTAGTACAGCCTGCTCCTTGAGTATATAATTGATCCTTAACACCACTAGTTACATAATATGCACCACTAGATGCAGCAACAACAGTAACGCATGACTTTCCACTTGCTGTAATTTTAACTCTAACCTCTGAAACATCGGTAGATTTCATTCCTAATGATGTAATAGTTCCAGCATCAGTAGTTTTAACTACCTTACTCAAGCAAGTTCCACCATTGTTTCCACATAATGTCTTAAAATTAGAATCAGCACTACCTGAATCAACAGCAACAATTGTATATTGTTCATCAATCCAGTTTGCTGCAATTTGAGCCGCATCAGTACCAGCCTTTTGTCTTGAAGAGTTAATTGTACTCAACACAGCTGGAATAGTAATACCTACAACTATAGCAAGTATGATAATAACTGCAAGTAATTCTACTAATGTAAATCCTTTTCTATTTAATTTTCTCATTTTTCATTCCTCCTCTATTTAAATCAAGTTTATCATATTAAAAAAAAGATGTCAATTAGTTTTTATATATATTGACACTTTTATTACCATACTTTTTTTCTTTAAATAAAATTAAATCGTTATATTTCTCTTTAAATTTTAAATTATGATGTTCTAAAATTATTAATCCATCTTTATTTAATAAATTTAATGTTGATACTTTTTCTAGTATCTTCTCATACACTTGATAATCATATGGTGGATCGACAAAGATAATATCAAATTTAATATTATTATTACCACATTCATTTAAAAATTTTTTCCAATCCGTTTGAAGTACTTTTGACTTATTTTTTATATTTAAATTACTTATATTTTTATTTAATACCTTTATAACCTCATTATTATTATCTGTAAAATAACAAGTTTTTGCTCCATTGGATATTGCTTCAATCCCTAGTTGCCCTGAACCAGCAAATAAATCTAAAACAACACTATCCTTAATATAATCTTGAATCATTCCAAATAAACTCTCTTTTACCCTATCCATCGTAGGTCTTGTCCCATTTATATCATATCCATCTATTATTCTACCCTTTAATAGTCCACTAATTACTTTCATTTTTTCACCTACCTACAATTATGTATTCTTGTATTTGTATATTCACCATACTTTTTATTAATCCTCATTATAATTAAAGATAAATCATTATAATATTTCATATACATTTGATAATCTTTGTTACCAAATATTTCTTTTCTTTTTTCTATAATTATATTATTCTCGGTTTCTTTTTTTATATTATTAATTTCATTTAATAAATTATTATCTTTTAATAATTTGTTTTTATATTTAGTTAAATTTTTAATTAAAGATGAATTATCTAATGCATCTAAAAAATGATATGTTGCCTCAATTATTTCACTCAAACGTATCACCTCGAAAATATAATAACATAATTATTTTAAGACATCAAGAAAACTTTTAAACATATTGATATCATCTATAATTTTATTAATTTTATCGGTTGTTGTTAATTTATATTTACTTCGCATATCATTTAAAAAAAGTTTATAATTATTAATATCTCTATTTAAATATTTATACCAATAAGAATATTCTCTTAAAAACTGTTTTTGAATAGGATCTTCATTTATTTTAATTAATATCGGTAATTGCATTAATCATCAAACCTTCGATAAACTGCTCTAGGTTTATAACTATCCGTAGCACTATCTTTATTAATAAATAATTCGCTAAATAAGCCAAAGGCTTTACTTAAAGAATTAACACCATCTTGAAGTTTATTTATATCAATATTTTTAGCCATATTAACAATTTCACTAATAGTTAGAGTACTTTTTTTACTTTCTTTAAAATCATCCCATATACTTGAATTTTCTCCATACATATCATATAATTCATAAAATTTTTGCCATGTCATAGAACCATCTTTTATATAATTAGCAAAACTAGGATTATTCTTAACAAATAATTTAAAATCTTCCTTATTACTCACTTTATCACCTATTTAATTATATGTAAAATAATCTTTTATATATACATTTTCTAGTTAGTTAGTGTTATAATAAATTATATACTAAGGAGGAAAGGTATGAAAAAGATTTATATATTTATACTTATTACATTTTGTTTATTTATAACTGGATGTTCAAGTAATAAAGTTAAAGAAGCTAAAACACTACAAAATTTTGAAGAAACATGTAATAATAATGGATTTGATACTGCTGATAATTTAATTAATTATACCGATAAGGAAATAACTGGATCAATAATTGCTAAAATTGACAATGAACAAATTGAAATGGTTATATATGATAGCGAAGAAAGTGCTAAAAAAGTACAAGATGGTCATATAAATGACTTTATGAGCATTAGAAATAATCTAGTCAACGTAAAAAAAGAAAAAGGTAAAAATTATTACAGTTTCAAAATGGTCACAAATGGTTATTATTGGGTATCTACAAGAATTGATAATACCTTAATATTTACAAAAATTCCTGTTGATTATAAAGAAAAAATCGACACTATTCTAGATAATTTAAATTATTAAAGCATCAAAAAAAGATGCTTTTTTATTAAGCATTCTTTTTAGCATCAAATTTCTTTCTTGATTCTGTGTTAAGTATCTTCTTTCTAAGCCTTAAATAATGTGGTGTAATTTCTAATAATTCATCACTATTTATATAATCTAGACAATATTCAAGTGTAATAGGTCTAGGTCTTTTTAAAACGACTGTATGATCAGATCCAGCGGCTCTTGTATTTGTTAATTGTTTTCCCTTGACAACATTAACAGCTAAATCATTTTCACGATTACATTCACCAACAATCATACCCTCATATACTTCTGTACCAGGTTCTATAAACATTGTACCTCTATCTTCAAGGTTTCCAATAGAATATGCTGTCGCCTTTCCATTTTCCATAGATACAAGTACGCCAAGTTTTCTTTCACCAACAGTTATATCTTCAACAGGTAAATACTCTTTAAAAGTATGATTAATAATGCCATATCCTTTTGTCATTGTCATGAAATCAGTTGAAAAGCCAATTAAACCACGAGATGGAATTGTATATAATAATCTAACTAAATTATTAACATTAGTCATATTTTCCATCTTAGCTCCACGAAGCCCTAATGCTTCGATTACATTACCAACAGATTCATCAGGTACTTCAATTTGTACTTCTTCATATGGTTCATATTTAACACCATCTATTTCCTTAATGATAACTTCAGGTTTAGACACTTGAAGTTCAAATCCTTCTCTTCTTAAATTCTCTATTAAAATAGATAAATGTAATTCACCACGACCAGATACTATCCAAGAATCTTGTCCAGATTCTTCTACACGTAAACTAACATCTCTCTGCGTTTCACGGAATAATCTATCACCAATTTTTCTAGCAGTAACGTGTTCTCCGTCTCTACCTACAAATGGACTATCACTAGTCATAAAAGTCATCTTTAATGTTGGCTCATCAATTCTTAAAATAGGTAGTGGATTTTCTTTACCAATATCGCAAACAGTTTCCCCAACAAATATATCTGGCATACCTGCTATAGCAACAATTTCACCAGCATGTGCTTCCTTAATTTCTATCCTCTTTAGTCCTAAAAATCCAAATAATTTTTGAATTCTAAACTGTTTAATGCTTCCATCCAACCTACAGCAAGATACCATTTCATTTTCTTTAATTGTTCCAGCTTGAATACGTCCAATTCCAATTCTTCCAACATAATCATTATAATCTAGTAATGCAGGTTGAAATTGTAGTGGTGCACTAGCATCAACATTTGGCGCAGGAATTTCATTTATAATTAAATCATAAATGCATGAATAATCCTCAGTTTGACTATCTAATTCAGGACTAAGTGAAGCTGTACCATTTAAAGCTGATACATATGCTACTTTAAAATCTAATTGATTATCATTAGCACCAAGTTCAATAAATAAATCGATTACCTCATCGACAACTTGAGTAAGTCTTGCCGTAGGTTTATCCACTTTATTTATTAAAACAATTGGTTTAACATTTGCTTCTAATGCTTTTTTTAATACAAAACGTGTTTGAGGCATAGTTCCTTCATAAGCATCTACGACCAATATTACGCCATCAACCATATTCATAATTCTTTCAACTTCTCCACCAAAATCAGCATGTCCTGGTGTATCAAGTATATTAATACGATAATCCTTATAATTGATAGCAGTTGTCTTTGCAAGAATAGTTATTCCTCTTTCTCTTTCAATATCATTAGAATCCATTACTCTATCATTAACTTGCTCATTTTCTCTAAATGTTCCAGATTTTTTTAATAACTGATCAACTAAAGTTGTTTTACCATGGTCAACATGAGCTATAATAGCAATGTTTCTTATTTTATCATTCATATTTTCCCCTACTTTCTTCACACAAGTCATAATTATATGACAAATTTAAAAAAAAGACAAGAAAAATGTCTTTTTTATTATTTAATTTTTTTCTTTTTGAAAACCGTATCTTTAAGATAGCTTGCAATAATTAACAATGCTGCAATCTCAACTAAAGCCGCAATCAATGCACCACTACCACTAGTCGGAGGATTAAATACACAGTTATCTTTTGATAGATTAGTTTTATTATAACCATTTGGACATTTTGTATCACCAACTGAACTATTCGTCCATTTAAAGATACTATCATTTGTTTTACATACATAACAAGCACTTTCTGGTTCTGGCGTTGGAGTAATAGTCTTACATTGTGACTGATTCTTTGTTGTATCTTTTGTATAACCACTGCTACAAGCACTATCAGCATTTCCATTTGTTGACCATTTCATAACATTAGTATCATTTTTAC
>ERZ842401.125-NODE-125-length-98138-cov-5.286604_pt1 | contig 98138 bp, 80 predicted proteins | sample MGYA00521270_ERZ842401 | MGnify/ENA primary metagenome ERZ842401 (study PRJEB31892, sample SAMEA3878208) | bioreactor metagenome | biome: Moose rumen | place: Sweden | collected 2011-10 | study: EMG produced TPA metagenomics assembly of the PRJEB12797 data set... | reverse complement strand
ATATAGGTTCACTTAAAAAACTTTTAAATTTTGTCTTGACAACTGACCCACTATAATGGGAGACTTGGAAATTATAAAAAGAATGAAAAAGAGATAGACCATTTTCCGCTGGGCGGAAGAATGAATGATATGAAATTTCATGAATGGTGGAAAGATAGAGCTGTTCCAAAGACAAGGAACGGAGCAAAATCTGCATTGCAGAAATTGGGATATGAATCTACAAATAGTGCATTGGTAGATAACCTGGCGCTTAGTTTATCAGACTGCTATTGGATAAAACCACGAGGAGAGGAATTATCTTGGGAGGATGTAAATTTATATACCAATGATTTTGTGGATACTTTTGGCGAACTAACAATAAATAAAGATCATATTATTGATCTTCGTAGAAAGACAAGATTCAACTGCGCTGCTTCTCAAGGAGAACTGCAAAAAAAGTGGTGTATCGATAGTACTGGAAAAAGATACATGGTAAAAGGCAACTATGGCAGTTCTTATCAGCAGAGTTTAAATGAAATATTTGCTACAAACCTTCATAAGGCTCAGGGATTTGATAATTATACAGAATATTTATTAACAACAATGGATGTAGAGGGCGGAATAGAAGGCGTAGGCTGTATGTCATATGATTTCTGTAGTGAAAATATTGAATGTATCAGCGCATGGGAACTGCTACAGACTATAAAGATAAAACAAAATGAATCTCTTTACTATCCATTAAAAAAAGTATGCAATGATCTTGGAATTAAAGATGAAGAATATACAAGGTTCATGGATTATGAGATAATGACAGACTATCTGATGTCTAACACGGATAGACATATGAATAATATTTCTATAGTTCGAAATCCTGATACACTTGATATATTGGGGTTTGCGCCTATATATGATTCAGGTAATTCAATGTTTTATAACATACCATACACTGACCTAGAACACATAAAATTATCCACTATTAAGACCCATTCATTTATAGCAAAAGAGAGTAAGTTGTTGTCATATGTACAGGATAGAAAAATAGTTGACTTAAACAAGGCCAATTTAGGATTTGAAATATACGAAAAAGATCTTTTGGAGAGACATATCAGAATTCCAAGGGTAAAGAGTTTGTATGAGCAGAAGTTAATGAAATTAGAGGCTTTCCAGCAGGGAAGAAATATTTGGAAGGAATAAGACAAAACTGAAGAAGTGGGAAGTGAGAAGTGCTGAAGCGTCTTACTTCCCATTTTCCAGTTCCCACTTCTCACTTCTAACTTCTAACTTCCCAAGTTTCACGTAGTTGAATAATAAAGAATGATAAAATATATACATGATCACTGGCATAAGAGGATGCGGCAAGACCGTCTTTATGACTGAGATAGCAAAGAAATTGAAAGCCAACAAGGATTATATAGTAGTTGAACTTAATCCGTCAGGGGATTTGTTGATGGATTTTGCGGCTAGTTTGGCAAGTGGGAAAATTTAGTTAGTCAAGTTTCAATACCTGTGGCGTAACGTGAATGTATATTTTAAACAACGGCCATAATGCCCATAATCAAAACGTTCTTTCAAATATTCTACAACTATAATCCGTCATTATCATCTATAAAATTCGTCAAAATTCACTAAATTCCATACTGTATATTTACGAAAGAGTGTGATACAATTAATAACGTGCTGATACATAATGATATATATTGTATCACACAAGATTCGATCTATAAGCTACAAGCTATCTCGAACTACCCATGAACCATAAAACATATAAATAGAACAAAGAGTAAGAACAAAGAGTAAGAACAAAGCTAAAGAAAAGCTTGAACAAAACCAGACCAAAACTAGAACAAAGCTAGACCAAAACTAGAACAAAACTAGACCAAACCGGAACAAAGTTGAAGCATCAAGACTCTGTTAAAGGGGGATAAATTCATTGTTCATACTAAATATAGCAATGTTTGTAGTTCCCGGACTCTTCTCTGTAATCATACATAACTACCTGCGACACGGAGAAGTCATTACCAAAAAAAGATTAATACTATTTATAGTATATACAATCTTGATCAATCTAATAACCTTCAGCGTATCGTACGCAAGAGGCGTAAAAGGATTCTACTTTGCTGAAATGACACTGTCCTATCGACTCAAATACATGGGACTTGGCGGCGTACTGGGATTTGTAATGCCATTTATAGTATGCCTGTTAACAGAAGACGTCATCACATTAGGAGGATTTATAAGATACGCCAAAAGACTTGGCAGCGATTTAAAACGCTATATGCCCTATGCAATCTGGGCGGCCAAGGCAGATCTTGGAGCGGAAGTGGCAAGTTCTTACCTTAACTGGTTATGGTGGCTCATAGAGCCCTTTTGCATGATGATCATCTACACGATCATATTTGGAATAGTATTCAAAGCAAGCGAAGACTATTTTCCAATATTCATATTCACAGGAATAACCATGTGGGGATTTTTCTCCAAAAGTGTCAATGGAAGTGTAGATACAGTCAGACATGGCAAAGACATCATAACCAAAGTGTATATGCCAAAGTACATATTGTTGCTATCCAAAATGTTTGTAAATGCGTTCAAGATGCTGGTTTCCTTTGGCGTGATATTACTGATGATGATTGTGTTTAGGGTACCGGTAAGCCTATACATCCTGTGGGTCATTCCAATACTGATCATTCTATTTCTATTTACTTTCGGAGTTGGCTCTATAATGATGCATTACGGAGTCTATGTAAATGACCTGGGATATATAACAGGCATCGTATTACAGATGCTGATGTATCTGTCAGGAGTTTTTTATTCAGTAGCAAAAAGAATACCGGAACCCTTCGGTGCTATCCTGGAGAGCTTCAATCCGGTGGCATGCATCATATCTTCCATGCGCAGTGCTCTGATGTATAGATCTGCACCAGCCTATGGATTGCTCGCGGTGTGGACATTTATATCACTAATACTGATAGCGCTGGGGATATTTACTGTATATAGTAATGAGAATTCTTATGTAAAAGTAATCTGATGCGGTAATTGAATCACAGTATTGATACTTGATATAGAAACTTGATATAGAAACCTGATGTAGAAAACTGATGTAGAAACCTGATATAGATACCGGATGTAGATGCCTGATATAGAAACCTGATATAGAACCTGATGTAGATACTTGGTATAGATATCTATTATAGATATTTGTATATAACTTGTCTCAATACGTAAGAACTTTATTGAGACTAATTATTAAGACTAATTATTAAGACACATTACTAAGACTTGAATATAAAGGATTGTTATGGCAAAAGATCTGGCAATAGAAGTAAAGGATGTTCATATAAGTTACAGGATTCTCAATAACATATCCATCAGAAGCACCCTCTTTCATAGAAAGACCAGAGACGAAATCTTTGAAGCAGTAAAAGGGGTATCCTTCGAAGTCGAGAAAGGCGGAATCCTGGGAATTATAGGAAAAAATGGCAGTGGCAAATCGACGCTCCTTCGCTCAATAGCAGGAGTGTTCTCTCCAAATGAAGGTGTGATAGATCTGCATGACCATTCTGTATCCTTGATGGCTCTAGGCGTAGGATTTAAACCGCTTCTAACCGGTAGAGCCAACATAATACTATCGGGATTATTACTTGGCTTTTCTGAAAAAGAGATAAAAGAAAAGACTGAGGAAATCATTGAATTTGCAGAGCTTGGAGACTTCATTGATAAGCCGGTCAGGACGTACTCCAGCGGTATGAACTCAAAACTCGCTTTTGCAATAACTGCAATGCTTGAGACGGATATCATGCTAGTGGATGAAGTGCTAAGCGTTGGCGATGAGAGATTTAAAAAAAAGAGCCTTGCCAAGATGCGCGAGCTAATTACTGATAAGGATAGGACGGTCATAATTGTTTCTCATAGCATAGAGACCTTGAATGAATTGTGTGATCAAGTCATGTGGATGAATGATGGGGAGATAAAAGAGATTGGGAAGCCGGAATGTGTGCTGAAGCATTACGGGGAGTTTATGAGTGCATGAATGATGCCAAGAAGGAACAAATCAGATTACAATCTATACTTTTCCCTACAAATGATTTATGCAATGAAGAAACTGTCTACTATCACAACAATGGCCTAATACAGGACTTTGATGGCTATTTCAATTTGTTTTATATAGAAAAAAGAAAGAAATATACAAATATCGTAGGACTATCTTTGGTGTTAGTTTTGAAAGGTTATTTGAAAGTCATACTGATGCACAATCAAGAAGAGATCACAACCTTTGAGATTGACAATCCTGATGTGCTAGACAAGTATGATGTTACGTTCCCATACGACGATTATGATCAGGGAGTCTTTTGGTTTAGATTAGTTAAAAAATCTATTGACGATGATACATATATTTCGGGTTGCTATATGGGAACAATCATAAATAAACAGCCAGTAAAAGTCTTCGTTGATATCTGTACTTATAAGCGTGAAGAATATGTTGTCAGGAATATGAGAAAACTCACAAGATTCTTGGATGATCCAGAGAATGAATATATTAGTGACAATATTGTAGTAGCACTAATAGATAACGGACAGACATTACATAAATGTGAACAACTACATGAAATTATAGCTGAGCATAGTCAAATATCAGTTATTAGAAATTCTAACACTGGCGGGGCTGGTGGGTTTACCAAGGGAATGCAAGAAGCTCTGACAAAAAAGGAAGAATGTGAACTTACACATGTTCTACTAATGGATGATGATGCTTTATTTGATGTGGATCTTTTTGTAAGGCTTTATGGTATCCTAGCTACTCTTCAAAACCCATATAAGGAACTTACTATTGGCGGCGCATTGTGGCGGTTGGACCATCCATACATTCAATGGGCAGCGGGGGAATGGTGGGAGAAATTCAGATGGATAAACCCTTTGCCATCTGTTGATCTACGTTCATATGAAGAAGTTACTCAAACGGAAATGTGTACCACCGACAACGAGCTTTGCAGATATAGTGGATGGTGGTGCTGTTGCTATAGCCTTGACCTTATAACTTACGATAATCTTCCTATGAAGCAGATGTTTATACATATGGATGATGTTGAATATGAAATTCGGAATAGACTTAATGGGAATCCGGTTGCTTTTTTCAATGGAGTTGGTTTATGGCATAAGAGCTTTGATGCAGATTTTGCCGGTTGGAAAAAATATTATGACGCAAGAAATCAGCTAATATTTGTGACAATGCGCGGGCAAAGGATTGAGCGCAAAGATGTACTTAAACATATCAGAAAAGAAATGACGGGGGCACTCTTTAATATGCGCTACCTTGAGATGTGGCTTACATATATGGGTGCAAAAGATTTTCTAAAAGGAAGAGAATGGCTGGATAGCTTGGATACCGAACAGTACCATTCATCAGTCATGAAGATTTATAGAGATAATATAAAATGGCAAGAACTTAAGGGTATTAGTATCCCGATTGTCAGTGATGAATTTGATTTAACTGACGGACAACTTAGTGGTGTTCCTTTGGAAAAGCTAATGTCAGGGAAAGCATCTATAGTAGATGTGAGTAAAGAACCTAAAAGATCCATTAAAAAACACCTTGAACTGCTGTTAAAAAAAGTCACTCTAAATGGATGGCTTCTACCATATAAAAAGAAAGTATATGTTGTTACTCCATTAACGGGTATTTGGAGTGGAAATTTTAGATATCATTCGAATGTATTTGTTCCATTTGATTCTGGTATGGGGGTCGTCAGAGACAGAGATTATAAGCAGATTTGGAACATGATAAAGATGTATCGTGAGCTAAAGAAACTATACACAAGGGATTTTTCGTATGTCACAGAGCATTCAACAAGCCAAACTGAATAATCCAAAAGTCACGGTTATTATTCCTGTTTATAATGCAGAAAAATATTTGGAAGAGTGTCTTGATAGCGTCGTATCACAAGATTTGAATGAAATAGAAATTCTATGTATAGATGATGGATCAACAGATTCCTCAGGTAAAATACTTGACGAGTATAAAACAAAGGATTACAGGCTTTCTGCTATTCATAAAAAAAATGAAGGTGTAGCAAAAACCCGTAATATCGGCATCAGAATAGCGCAAGGGAAATATGTCATTTTTATGGATCCGGATGATTATTATCCTTCCTCAGATATCTTAAAAACTCTGTGTACTACAGCTGAGGAAAATGGGGTTAAAATAACAGGTACCGAGTTTAGCCATATTACTCCTGAAGGTGTAGTTGAATATGGTGATATTTACAATAATGAACTTTTATACGGTTACAATTTTAAAAAAGAAGGATTAGTAAGTTTTAAAGATTATCAATTCGATTATGGGTTTCATAGATTTTTGTTCCTGAAAAGCTTTTTGCTTGATAATAATATTTTTTTCCCTGAGCTCATCAGGTTTCAAGATCCACCATTTTTAGTTGATGCATTAGCTCAGGCGGGGGTGTTTTACGCAATAAAGAAGATTGGTTATAGGTATAGGCTCAGGTCTGGTGGGGTTCAATGGAACACTCAAAAAGTCAGTGATCTTATAAAAGGAATTATGTATATTCACGATTTTGCAAAAGAAAATAATTATGACAAGTTAAAAGAATTGATGCAAAGGCGCATGACAACTGAGTATGGGAATATTGTTGAGAAAGAATTGATTAGAAGCGTAGACTTTGAAAAGCAAATAAGCTCATCTATTTCCTATAAATTAGGATTATTATTGACCTTTTTACCAAGAAAAATGGTGCATTTCATGCGAGGCGACTTATGAATATTTTAAAAGCAATAAACAACATTTTACCCTCAACAAGAAGGTTTGTTAATCGTAAGCTTGAAGAAGAAAAAGTACTACTGTTTGAAGTAAGAAATACTATCAGTCAATATGTAGCTCAGAATGAAGTTATTATTAAGAAGTTAGATAATATATGCGAGTCTGATAATAATATAGATGCTGTTCTACTGAAGATTAAGACAAGTATACAAGAATTATCCCAAAAAACTAATGCTGATATTGCTTCATTAGGAAATAAATTAGAGGAGCAATTAGTAGAAACTCAAAATCAGGTAATAAAGAATAATGATGTTATAAAACGTGTTGACTGGCATATTTTAAACAAGCCAGTCTTATGGAAGAACCAATTTGAAAAAAATATAGTATTTAACAATTGGGGAGATGTGTGCCAAAGAGAAGATTTTACGGAAAGATTTTTGAGACTAGTGAAAGGGCTTGATGACACAAGTATTGACTGCGTGGAACGTATTTTACAAAGGCAGCATAGCTATTTGAATAATCCAGCAGATGCACAGAATCTGTATACACTAGCTGAGCAAGAAGAACTTAGAAAACTTGAGGATGAGTTTAAAAAAAGGATTTTTAAAATCGCAGATGATTTGTATGTATATAAAGGGTATTTATTACCTCAAAATCATTTTGAAGCAAGCGTCTTTTATTATAAGTTAGGAATTAATCAAATATCTTTTCCTGAATCATTATCAAAGAAAACGATTATAGATGTGGGTGCATTTATTGGAGATTCGGTTTTAGTACTAAATGAGATACCGCACAAGGATATTATTGCATTTGAAGCAGATCCTCAAAACTACCAGGCGTTAAAAAAGACAGTAGAAATGAATAAAGTAGGCGATGTGATTTGTGAAAATTGTGCGTTAGGGGCACAAAACGGAAACATTCAACTACACACATTAGGCCCGATGTCGTCTATGATTGATAGAAAAGGTGTTGATTTTTGCGAGGATATTGATGTTGAGCAGTGTACTTTGGATAGTTATGTAAAAGAACATAATATATGTTGTGGCTTGATCAAAGTAGATATAGAAGGCGGTGAACCATCCTTTTTACAAGGAGCAAAAGAAACTATTATTAGCCAAAAACCGATTATATTATTAAGTATATATCATAATGAGCATGATTTTTTTGAACTTAAACCGATGCTTGAGGAATGGAATGTCGGATATCGGTTTAAGATTTATAAACCTACAGATGGGAATATTACAAGTGAGACCTTACTAATTGCGAGTGTATAAAGATGATAGACGTAAGTATTATAGTTCCAGTTTACAATAAGGAAAGATTTCTTAACGAAAGTCTTACTTCAATTAAATATCAAACACTTAAAAACATAGAAGTAATATGTGTGAATGATGGTTCTACTGATGGTAGTCTAGCTATTCTAGAAAAATTTGCTAAAGATGATGACAGATTTAAAATAATCAATCAGAGCAATATGGGAGCAGGTGCAGCTAGAAATAATGGATTAGATAAAGCAGAGGGTAAATATATTATTTTTTTAGATGCCGATGATTTCTTTGAATATTCACTTATTGAAAGACTTTTTGATAAAGCTGTAGATAAGGATGCAGATATTACCATCTGTAATGCGCTTTTGTATGATGAAGAAACAGAGAAGATGGAAAAACATAAATGGCTTCAGGCAGAAAATATATATGAGGATCCATTCTGTAGCGAATCAGTAAATAATATCTTTGATATCACGCAGTCTACCATATGGAATAAGCTATATCGCACAGATTTTATCAAAGAGAACCACATTGAATTTCAAAACATAAAAACAAATAATGACACAGGTTTTTCCATTATCTCTTTACTTTTAGCAAAAAGGATTTCATACGTAGACGCGTTCTTGATTTATTATAGAAAGTATAATTGCGAAAATCGTATCGATAGCTCTAGAAAAAACCATTGGAAATGCTGTTCTGAAGCATACAAATATGTAATTGATAGGTTAAAAAGAGAGGGGCTTTGGAACAAGAGGAATCAATGTATTATATATAATCAAATGTACAATTCTGCCAGATATGAATTATCATACTATGACAATTTACAGGATGCATTGCCATTTATCAAAACCATGACAAAACTTATGCAAGACCCCCAAAGAACGAAGCTAGAGTATTATCCGAGAGGATATACTAGTTGCAGATATTTTTATTTGTTTGGGATTATCCCAGTTATGAAAAGTATTAAGGTTAAAGATGGGAAGATATTTTGCTTTCTTAACAAAATTAAATTTATGAGGAGATTGTAAGATGGTTATTTCAGTCTTAATGCCCCTTTTTAACGCTGAAGAATATTTAACAAACGCATTGGATAGTATTTTGTCTCAAGAAGGCGATTTTGATGTTGAACTGATTGTTTTAGACGGAGGTTCTACAGATAAAACGTGTAGTATTTTGCAAAAGTATTATTATCTCTATCTCACCAATGAGCTCAATTATTCTTTTAGGGAGTTACATTTATTTATATTTTCGGAACCGGATAATGGAATGTATGATGCTTTACGTAAAGGTTTTGAATTAGCAACAGGAGACATTTTATGTTGGCTAAATGGCGATGATTTTTATCTTGAGAATGCTTTTAAAAAAGTTGTGGATATTTTTAGTAACTTGGAAAGTGTAGATTGGATTGTTGGTAGATGTAATGTCTTTTCGGACGGAGAATTTGTTTTTGAATCAAGATTAAGAAGATATCCTTCACAATACATTCGAAATGGGTTATTTGGTCTTTACTCGGATTGCTTTATTCCTCAAGAGAGCACCTTTTGGCGTAAGGAATTGATGGCTGATATAAATATGGATGAGTTTGCTTCCTATAGGTATGCGGGAGACTTTTATTTGTGGGCAAATATGGCAGCAAAGGCAACATTATATTCGGTCAACGAAGATTTGGCAGTTTTTAGGAAGCATGGTAGTAACAAATCTTCAGATAAATCAGCGTACAGAAGTGAGATGAAACAGATTCTTGCCTGTTCTAAGATGTATTCTCGGAGACAATTAATTTGGCTAAGGAATACGTGCAAGAATTGGAATAATTATGATTCCCAAGATATTCCTTTTGGTTACATTGACCGCTGCAAAGAAAAATATGAAGTTGTCAATAATAAGAAAAACGAGAAGGTTGCATCACCGTTATTATCTATAGTAACTATATGCAGAAACTGCAAAAATGACATTTTGTGTACATTACAATCTATTGCACATCAGACGTTTAAAAATTATGAGTGGATTATTATTGATGGGGATAGCACTGATGGAACAAAAGAGATATTGTTAAATTACAGTAGTAGTTACGATGCTTATGTTTCAGAGAAAGATTATGGAATATATGATGCTATGAACAAAGGGGTAAAACTGGCTCATGGGGAATGGATTTTGTTCATGAATGGAGGAGACCAGTTTTATGATTTTGATGTTTTAGAACGCATTTTTGAGAATGCTATTAGCGATAAAGTAGGTGTTTTGTATGGCGACGAGGAAAGATATATAGAAGGAAAGACACACATATATAGGCTTCCAGATAGAATACCAAAGTATTTCCTCTGCTCACAATCTTTTGCACATCAAAGTATGCTTTATAGGCGCAAGTTATTTGATAGATACGGAGAATATGATACTTCATATAAGATGAGTGGTGATTCTGAATTTAATGACAGACTTTTAAGTGCAGGAGTTAAATTTCAGAAGATACCATTAATTATTGCATCTAGGATACTTGATGGTATATCTGACAACTTAGAGATGAAACGATTGAGTGAGCGTGAAAAGCGTATTAGACGTCTTAAGTATCACTCGATAAAAGAAGTAGAGCTATATGAGAACGGAGTTCAAAAAAAGACTATTTCATTGAAGATACCAATAATCAGAGTAAAAAAATACAGAAATGGTGTTATTCAAAAGTATTACTTATTTGGTTTTATTCCAATACTAACAGCAAGGAGGGCATACTGATTGAGTATTAGCAAGAAGCAAATACAATTATTAGTTTGCATTATCTCATCATTAATAACTTATTATATTGCCAATGGCATTACAGCATTTTTAATCACCCCTCAATTTGACGCTTTAAACCACACTCTTTTTTATGCTGGAGATTATGAAGTATCACTAGGAAGGATTTTACTACCAGCATATGGGAAGTTCGTTTCTTTTAGGGGAGTATTATCTCCATTTGTAATTAGTTTTAGAACGGTACTTTATAACGGGATAATATCTTATCTAATATATGAATATTTTCCCTTAGATGCACCCACAATCCTGCTTTATACAGGAGTCCTCAATGCTAATGTCATGATGACATCGTTATGCGGTGTATTTAAATACGTTGAAGATGCCTATATATTTGGAAATATGCTTGCGGTGTTTGGAGTTTTTTTATTATTTACTGAAACAGATACCAAATTTGCATGTATTAAATTTTGTTTTGCAACCATGTCTTTGGTTGTAGCAGTATCCATTTATCAAGCATCAGTAAGTTATGCACTTAGTACACTGATACTATTTATATTTATTGATTCTATTAATAATCATGTAGGTACAAAAAAATATTTTAGAGCTTTATTATCTTTTGCTATATCAGGTATTATATACTCAGCACTTTATAAAATAGTAGTATATTTGAAGGGGGTGACCGTTCCTAATCGAGATAATAGTTTGTCAAGTTTATCAAATATTTCAATTATTGATTTAATTCATAAAATACTTAATGGATATCAAGAATTTTACCAGGCATATTATTATAATGGTTTTTATTTGAGTAAATATAATGTTGTTTTTAATTGGCTATTGTTTTTAATCTTTATTAGTTCTCTCTTATACCTTTTTAAGGAACTGGAAATTAGGAGAAAGATACTTTCTCTATTATGTATTATGGTTTTTCCTCTTTTGTCATTATCTACATATATCCTTATGGAAGGAAATACTATACGGTGGAGATATAGGATAATAAGCCCCATGTTCCTTTGGTACATATGGCAAATTATATGTGTTATAAAAGTAAAACAGAAGTTGAATGTTAAAACTCAAATAAAAAAATGGATTGATGTGCTGTGCTTTGGTCTTATTATGATGATTTTCATTACTAATGCTCGTTTTAGTAATGCTGCGTATACGGTTGAAAAGTTATTATATGACCGAGCATTATCACAAACGACTCGTATTCTATATGATTTATCAAATATTCCTGAGTATAAGTCGGGATATACAACGGTAATAGTAATTGGGCAGCTAGCGAAGAATAATGATTTATCTAATATTGCGGGTGATATGAAATATTTATCAGCATATTTTAATTCAGCAGTTGCATACCCACAAACACTTGAGTCATACAGTAATATCTTAGGAGAAAGAATTAAGGTTGAATATGATCAAAATATAGTGGATGATTATATTAAGATGCAACAAGTAGAAGAAATGCCAAATTACCCAATGGAAGGATATATTAGGGTAGAGAACGGAAAAGTGATTGTGAAATTATCTGACCCTAATGAGCAAAAATGAAATGAATGTTAGGTCATTTCCTCTTCAAAAAATTTGTCTAGATCCATTGCGCCAAAGGGAATACGGACAATTTCTACACGCTTATTATCTTCGTCCACAAGGTAGAGAACGGCGTAATTGTCAACATTCAAACGGCGCATCCCAAGGCTTTCCCATGGTTCATAAGGAACAGGTGGATTTCTTTTGGGAAATCTATCAAGTTTTTTGATAGCCTCACGGATCCTATTTACCTGACCTTCTGCATTATCTCTTGAGTCAAGATTATATGCGATATGCATGAATATATTGCGAAGATCGTCTTGTGCTTCATCAGAATAGCTCACATAATAATTGCTCATATTCCGAATTCCTCAGTGAGCATGCGATCAACATCTGCAACAGAATGAGTGCGACCATTTTTGATGGAATCCACACCTTTTTGAAGCTCTGCATCAAACTCGGCTTTAGTGATGCCTTGAGCAGAAAAGTGATTTATCTCTGGAAGCTTTGACTGAAAAGGCATTCCTTTAACAAGCACAATCTGACTGTAAAGCATCTTGATAGCCTCAGATGGAGAAATTCCAAGCTGAGCAAGAATACCCTCAGCATTTTCTTTGAGACCTGTTTCCACACGTGCATAAACAGGGGATGTATTTGCCATAAAATCACGCTCCTTTCATTTTTGTAAGTAGATCATAGCATGCTATGCTTACAATTGCAAGCACATGCAAGCGTGGAACTAGAACAAAATTTGAAATGGAATAATCTGGATAAAACCACATTTTGAGTGTATTTTACGCACATCTACAAGAAAAAGTACAAGAAGCTATTGAGAAGCTATTTCATTAGTTAGAGAAGAGTTTTTATTATTTAGTGAAGCTATTTCATTAGACATTGAATTCTTTTCCTCGGTGAGTTTAGCCAGCCTTTCATTCATTACTTTTTCATGTAGGATAGTTTCTTCTCTGGCACGGCATTGATCAGCAATGATATCATCTGCATTGTAGACATAGATTGATTCTGCAGTTGAATTTAGGGATGGGTTATTATTTGTTATCATCTTAATTTCCTCCCAGGTAGTTGCTTTAAATAACTTGGCCCAAGTGTCTATCTTGTATTTTTTGTCTTTTTCTGTGGCCAAGTTTGTATGATTTAATTCTATAACGTAGAGATTAAATTTGTCATTATATAGATAGCCGTCAATATCTTTCTGAGGTGGTATTTGGCAAAAAATTCAGGATGATCCTTGAAGAGAGTAAAGTCCAGGAAACTGATGTGATACACTAGAATTGAAAACTACAGTATTTTTTGTAAGATTCGTTGATCGTCAGTTATCTTTGGTGAAAAAGAAATCCAGGATAAAATGTGTGAAATAATTGAATTTGCTGAGTTGGGTGAATTTATAGACAAGCCAGTACGTACATATTCAAGTGGTATGAATTCGAAACTTGCATTTGCTATAACAGCTATGCTTGAAACAGATATTATGTTGGTAGATGAGGTTTTATCTGTTGGAGATGAGCGATTTCGTAAGAAAAGTATGGACAAAATGAAGGATCTTATTACTGATGATAATAGGACTGTGATAATAGTTTCGCATAACATAGATACCTTAAGGGAATTGTGTGACACTGTTATGTGGATGCATGACGGAGTAGTAAAGGAGATTGGAGAGCCGGAACCAGTGCTGGAGCATTATAAAACATATATGAGCTTGTAAACACATTTTATGAAGCTTTTCCTAATACAGGGAAGATAATCCTTGTATTAGGATAGTTTCATTAGCCATGTAACAGTTATATTCTGTACTTTTCTATATATTCCATAGCTTCTTCTTTAGTCAAATCATATTTTGTCATAAGCTTATGGATAATGGTCTCTTCAGGTACATGATCCTCTAATTTGTCCTCAATGAAAATGCGAATACCGCGCTCTTCGCCAATAACAATGCCTTGTTCTTTTCCATCCTCAAAAACAGATTTTAAATGAGCAGTTTGATTATATTCAGATAGACTATACATATATACCGCCTTTCTCTCCTTTAAGAGAAAATCCCTTAAAACATCATTCTCAATACAATAATCGATGGCACGGATGACAGCTTTTTCATGGGAGCCATATTCTTCATAAAATTCACGCTCTTTTGATACATAGATTGAATAGTCATTTAGCATCTTGCACCCACGCATGAGAGACTGGTTCATACCGTGGTTGATGTTTAGCACTTTGATAGTAAGCTCTAGCTCGGGATTATTAGTCTTTTGCTCGTACATCTCTGAAAGTTTGTATGTCATCTCTTCAGGAAGTTCATCTATACCATTGTAAAACACAACGAAGTGAGGTGTTGGAATTTTTATCCTTTTTTCATTATAGAGCTGGTCTTCATCAATTAGTTGCGAGTAGAGTTTACCTACATAAAACAGGCAGCGTAGAGGAATGTTTGGGCACCGAGTTGATTGGTGCTCATAAATGTTTAAATGAGTGTCCAGGATAAATGACAGGTTATGCTTTGCGGGGATTGTGCAAAAATTAAATGGGCGATGAATGGGTGTAAGATTCGTTGATCGTCAGCTATCTTTTTTAAACGGCTGCCAAATCATAAAAATCAGCTTGACAGCCAAATAAAACAAGTATACTCTGTAATTAAAGTAGCTGCGAAAATTTATTATTTAATTTCACAGCCAAATAAAGGCGAGGATATGAGATGATAGGAAGAAAACAAGAGATAAAAGTTTTAAACAAATTATATGACAGTAAACGTGCAGAATTAATAGCAATTTATGGAAGAAGGCGTGTTGGAAAAACATTTTTAGTTGATGAAACCTTTGCTGGAAAAATAACATTTCGCCATGCGGGATTATCTCCGGCAGATGAAGAATCTATTGGTTTATTGCAAGCTCAATTAAATCATTTTTATAATTCGTTAGAAATGCAAGGAATGAAAAAATGTGAAAAGCCTCAGAATTGGCTAGATGCATTCTTGCTTTTAGAAAAATTCTTGCAAGATAAAGATGATGGTAGTAGACAGGTAGTTTTTATTGATGAATTGCCATGGCTTGACACTCCACGCTCAGGTTTTCTTAGGGCTTTTGAAGGCTTTTGGAATAACTGGGGATGCCATAGAAAAAATTTAATGGTAATAGTATGTGGTAGTGCAAATTCTTGGATACTAAACAATTTGATTAATAATCATGGTGGTCTTTATAATAGAGTTACATACAAAATCAAATTATATCCATTTACACTGAATGAATGTGAGGAATTTTATAAATCCAATGATGTTGTATTGTCGAGATATGATGTGGTTCAAAGCTATATGATTTTTGGAGGTATTCCTTACTACATGAACTATCTAGATGGCGAATTAAATTTGGCACAAAATGTAGATAGAATATTTTTTGATCGAGAAGCTATCTTGAAAGATGAATATGATAGATTATTTGAGTCAGTATTTGTAAATCCTGATGTGGAGAAAAAATTAATAGAAATTATTGCAAGCAAAAATTCAGGATATACACGAAAAGAGATATCCCAAAAGTCGGGCATGTCTGATGGTGGCGGTTTATCACGATGTTTAGATGCTTTAATATCTAGTGATTTTGTCACTAAATATGTTCCTTATGGCTATAGTAAAAGAGAGGAGCATTACAAACTCATAGATCCGTTTTGTTTATTTTATATTCATTTCCGAGAAGTTATTAATGGAAGGAATAATTCGTATTGGCAGGAAAATTTGTCGGCACAAACGGTTGTAGTCTGGAAAGGTTTTTCATTTGAAAATGTATGTTTCAATCATATTCCGCAAATAAAAAAAGCGCTAGGAATATCTGGCGTAGCAACATCAACGTCTGCATGGTCTAAAAGGGACGATGATAAAGAGGGGGTCCAAATAGATTTATTGCTATCTAGAAATGATAATGTTATGAATATGTGCGAAATCAAATATTATGGTGATGAATTTAAGGTTTCGAACGATTATTATCGAAAAATCCTACATCGACAAGAGACCCTACGGGAATCGGTCTCACCTAAAATGGTAATTAGGAGTACGCTAATAACAACTTTTGGACTTAAAAGAAATGAGTATAGTGGTGTGTTTACAAACGTAATTACACTAGATGATTTATTTACAATTTAGAATGGAATATTGATTTTTACATCAGATAATATTTCAAAGCTGCAATTCTGGGCAAGTGTAATAGATTGACCGGTTTATCCAGTTGAATTTGTTCTCTACCTGCATTTCGAGATTGAGTCTTGTTGTGTTGAGAGCTTTCCTTTGGACATACGAGAGGGATGGATGGAGAACTCCATTTATTATTCATAGGTCTTTGCAACGATCTCAAATCGGGGGAGTAGCAAAGAAATATAGCCATGTCCTGAAGACGTAATTATTCCTTTTTTTATCAATCTATCGCGATATCTTGAGAATACAGCAGATGTCATGCCGGTCTTTTTACAGATTTCATTGACCTTTGTTTCATCTTTTTTTATGGCAAGAACTACTTCTCGGTCCTGTTTTGATAGTGAGGACCATATTTTTTTGTAAACAAAATCATCCAACATGTCGTCGAGCTTAAGAAGTATTTCATCAAGCTCCATTTCATCTCTATGCTCAAAATATAGAAGACCTAGCGCTTGAAATGCGAAGGCGTATCCCTTAGTAATTTTCGCAAGATTTTTTGCGCTAGCTTCATCAATTTGAAAAATGTCTGCATATTGCTTTGTGATCTGATGCAAGCTAAGAGGCTCTAATGATATTTTTGGAGTTCTAAGTAAAAAAGTCAGAGCCGGATCATTCTGGATTGCATAGATATTATCATATAAGCCGGTCATCAACAAGAAAACAGGGTAATCTTTTCTTACAAATATTTGAAATTGACTGGCAAAATGGCGCATATTATCATCATGCATTACTTCATCAATAGTAATGATTACCTTTTTTTTGTGCTTTTTCAATGAAGAAAGGATATTGTCTATAATACTGACGCTGTCCTGAGTGGCACCATTTCCATTAACGCCAATGCCAAATCCTGCGATGGATATATTAAAACCTTGCTTAAAGAAATCCGGTATTTTTTGGCAGGAATCAACTAATCGCATTGCACAGTCATTAATCAAATCTTGTGTCGAGTTTAGATCTATTACAATCCAATCCTTGTCATTATTGAGTTCATTTGTAATGGAAGTCATGAGGACAGTCTTGCCGCTTCCTCTGATTCCCTCTATTAGGTAAGCTTGGCTGATAGGGTTTTCTGCTTCAAATGTACTTAAGATTGTATCTGTGTTCTCATATCTGGAAATGTATTCATTTGGCTGTTTTCCAAATGTAAGAGTAAAAGGATTATTCTTTTTCATAATATAAATTCCTTTCATGAATCTTCATAATTTGTTATGTATTCATAAATCTTCATAATTCATTATACATTCATAAATCTTCATAGTTCAATATAATTTTCATAATTCTTCATAATTCTTTTCTGTTGGCTACAAGGAAGAGGTCTATAAAAGGTATCATTCCGGATTTAAAGATGGTCGTACGATTGAAGTAATACCGGTTTATAAATTATAAGCATCTGGAATATGGTCATCAAATAAATACAGATGTAATATCGGATTCTTTTGATAATTTACCTTTCAGGAACTTCATATCAGTCGTGGAATATGTTCGAGATTTAAGGAACTAAAGAATTTTATATGAATATTTGTGCGAGTTTTATGAGTATACAGAAGTAGAAGTGTAGAAGGTGGGGGTAACTTAAGAGCATTATTATAAGCAAACGGCGGCTATGACAAGAATTTACTGTCATAGCCGCTGTTTAATGTGAGTTTGTGGTTAATGATTTGTAGTATTTTCTTTTTGCTCGTTGCGGAGCTTTTCGAGTTCCTTTTCTAATGCAGATATCTGTTCATCCTTTTGCGAGAGCAGTTCATTCTTTTTTGCAATAATGTTTTCTTGGGCGGCGATGTACTTCTCGTAGGAACGTATGTCAGCCAGGCAGTTCTCTCTGTCTTCGCATTTGCGACGTGTTATCTCGTCAGCGTTGAGAGTATATAGAGATTTCGCAGTTTCCTGCATTGTCGATACTAATGCGCACCTAGACAAAACATTTGCATCGTCTTTAAAACAGATATAACTGCTTATATGGGATATGTTTTGGTTGATATCCAAAACGGCTGCGTATATAAAATAGATATACTTTGCCCGAGCATCTTGCATCGAAAACGGCGGACTATAGTCATCACGCCGGCTATTTGGTACAATAGTTTTAATGGGAGCAAAGTAAGAAGTTTGAGTTACTGATAAGATTTTTTAAATAGGAGCGGCTTTTATGTTGCCTTCATTTCTTGTGGATACAATTAGCGGTCGTAAAACTGCATATATCACTGTCAAAAATGCTGATTATATCAGAACTCTCCAGTTTAAAAATATACTGAATTCCTATGCTTCAGATAGTATTATTATTTCCTCTGATAAATCCGGGGTTTATGCAAGAGTACTTGATGTTAAAAGACAGCTAAGGAAAGCAGATTTGAGTGATGTAGAGGTGATTATTGGCGGTTTTTTGCCACAGTTAATATGGAAATATATTAAGCATATAGCGGGTAGAAACAACCGGAAAAGTAAAAAAGAATATAAAAAAGAATATAAAAAAGAAGACTTAAGAGAAGATAAAAGAGAAGAGGATAGTTTGAAAGAAGATAAAAGTGGAAATGTAATAATTATTGCCGATTTTTTTCTTTCACTCTATGATACGATTGTTCTTGATAGAAGATATATAGGTAAGCAAAATCCTATTGCAGGATTTTTAAGATCACTGGATAAAAAGGTTTTGTGCGAAGCTGATTATATTATTACAGATACCAAGGCTGATGCGGATTTCTTTGTATCAGAATTTATGCAAGATGTGAAAAGTTCTAACTGCAAATATAATATTGAACCGCTGTATCTAGAGGCGGATTCGTCTATTTATAATCCTTACACTAGTAGTATTTCAAATAAAGATTGCAAGAAGGTTCTATATTTTGGTACAGGACTTCCTTTACAGGGAATAGATATTGTACTGGGTTCATATTATCTTTTGGCAAGAAAATATAGTAATAGTAATATGGAACTTGTATTTATTGGTCATTGCAATAAGTCTTTTACTTACAAAAGTTCAGAGTATTCATGTATCAGGATACTGTCATGGCTGACTCAACAGGATTTAGCTAAAGAGATAGAAACTTCAAATGTGTGTCTTGCAGGGCATTTTTCTAAAGATGATGGTAAGGCTAACAGGACAATTCCGGGCAAAGCTTTTATATACGAAGCTATGCATAAGAAGATGATATTGGGAGATTCAATTGCTAATAGGGAGATTTTCTGCGAGGATGAGTATCATCATTTTGTAAAGCGCGGAGATATAGACGCGTTGGTAGATGGAATAGAAGCTTTTTTGGGTGGAATAGTATGAACATAGGTGTATCTATAGTAGTTCCTGTCTATAATGCAAAGGATTATCTTGAAAGGTGTATAAGCCATTTGATCTCCCAGTCCATGGATAACATAGAAATAATACTTGTGGACGATGGCTCTGTTGATAATTCTCTTAATCTATGCAATTTCTATGCAGAAAGAGATAATAGAATAAGAGTCTACCATCAATCCAATTCAGGGCCTGCTGCAGCTCGTAATAGCGGGATGAGAATTGCAAGTGGAAAGTGGATATGCTTTGTAGATCCTGACGATTATGTTGACGTTGACTATTGCAAAGCCTCGTATGATTTTGGCGAAAAAAGCGGCGCTGACATAGTAATGTTCGATGCTGTCAAAGAAGGCGAACACCTTGACTTCGCGGACAAGAGTATGGTCATAACAAGTACTGAAGATATTCTTGATATTCGCTGCGACATTTTATATCCATATATGATAGGAAGTAGCGGCAACATTCATGTCAAAAAGCTGCAACGTTTTGGCAAGAGGAAGGATATACCGCTTGCTGCGCCTTGGAATAAGTTATACAAAAGGAGTTTTCTTTGCGATAACAATTTACAATTTCCACAGGAACTTAAGACGCTTGATGATATGACTTTTAATTTCGTTGCATTTGGATATGCAAGAAAAGTTGCATATCTTCATAGGGAATTGTACTATTACTGTTTCAATAAAAAATCTATTACTAATAAATATGACCCGGAGAGAATTTCCAAGGACACAGCTGTATTTCGTATGATAAGTGAATATATATCAGATAATAATATATGTGAAGGCTCTGATGAGAGAAAATGTCGACTGGTTCAGGCATATTATGCCCGTGTTATAAAATCTTTTGCAATATTGTGCCGGTTATGCTTTTTTAACAATAATAGTTCTAAGACATTGAAACAGCAATTATCGTTTTCTAAGGAAACTATGAATATGGAAATATACAAGGAGGCATTTCAAAAGATTGATACAACCTTACTTGAGCCAAGGCTTAAAGCGGTTGTTCTTGCTGTAAGATGCCAAAATCCTTACCTGTTGTACATACTATATTTGTTGCAAAAACTTTCTGCAAAGATTTGATAATTAAGGGGAGAATTATGAATCTTCAAACTATTTTGCATCCATCAAAGAATATATGCGATGTCAAAGAACTTTATTATCATACAGTTATGGATATGGATTTGTATGATGGATATTTCAACTTATTCTATATTGAGAAACATAAGGCCTATACCTTTATAGATAGTCTGGAACTTGTACTTAGGTGCAGGGGATATAGCATATTAGAGCTTATGCATGACAGGGAGGTTATAAAGTCTGCGCATATTGATAGTGGCAGGTTGAATGAAGGATATAGTGAGATTCGCTGCAAATTTCCATATGATGAATATGACGACGGAGTATTTTGGTTTAGGCTTACAAGATGCAGTGAGGATGCTGTTTGTGAAGGATATTATGAGGGGCATTCTGCTAATAAGTGTAATCCTGTTGTCCTTGGTGTTAACATATGTACCTACAAGCGAGAGAAATATGTCCTTAGAAATATGAAAGCTCTGGTTAACTGGGCAGAAAATGATAGAAAAGCTATAGCCTCAAAGCATATGCATGTTTTTATAATAGATAATGGCAGAACTCTTAGCGAATATGATGAACTTCAGAATGTCCTTCGTGCTAGAAATTATATTGAAATTATTCCCAATGACAATACCGGCGGTGCAGGCGGATTTGGACGCGGAATGTTAGAAGCTATGGCTAGAAAAGGGGAGCTTTCTCTTACGCATCTTATTATGATGGATGATGATGCGGTTTTTGACCCTGATCTGTTTACAAGGCTTTATGGATTTCTATCTTTTTTGAAAAAAGAATATGCATATATATCTGTTGGCGGTGCCCTTTTTAGAGAGGATTACAGGTATATTCAGCATGCAAGCGGTGAATGGTTTGAGAATTTTAGGATAATTAATGAGCATCCGCTTGTGGATATGAGATTATTCGAAAATGCCTCGGCAAAGTGGATGACAACGACAGTCAATGAGCACGATAGATACGGAGCCTGGTGGTGTTGCTGCTATCCTATGGAGGTGATATGCAAAGAGAATCTCCCTCTGCCTCTTTTCGTGCATCATGATGATATTCAATTTGGCATGAAGCTTGCGCCAAAGAATGGAGTAGTATTTCTAAATGGTGTCAATGTATGGCATCAAGGATTTGAGCTTTCCTTTACGGGAGTAAAGCAGTATTACAATACGAGAAATGAGCTTATTTCTATGAAAATGTTTTATAAGGATACGTCTCTTTGGTCTGTCAAATATAGGCTAATACGAAGGATAGTCGGATCTCTTATATGCATGAGATATGGAGATATTGAGCTTATTCATATGGCACTTAGAGACTATATGAAAGGTATAGGGTGGCTTTTTAGTATTGACGTGCAACAGCTAAATGCCTTGGTATCAGATACTTACAAGAAGATTATGCCGTTTAAGGCTATAGACGATCTTAATATTTCTGAAAAGCATAGAAAAGAGCTTATTGCAGTTTCCGGAAAATATGATGCAGTTATAACGCCCAACCAGTTAAGAGCTTATTATGACCACAAAAAGTTCGAATCAGGAATATGGAGGAAATTAAGTCTTAACGGATGGCTCCTTCCGGCACATGAAAATACATGTTTTGTAACACCTCTGGATTCGCCGTGGAAGCCATACAGATACAGATATGTCATACTATATCAGCCTGCCGATGGTAAGTGCGCTGTTATGAAAAAAGATTATAGGTGGCTTTTTAAAAGTATCAGCTACTGCTTAGAGATATTGTTTGCTTTTAAATTTTAGCGCAACAATTTATGAACGTTTATGCGTTTCTTCTTTGTAGCGATGCTTTTCATAATATGGTACAATACAGCTATGACGACCGCAGAAGAGATGTTTATAAAAGGTGATGTAAAAGATGCTTTTGAAATATTTCTTTCTCTTGCGCAACAAGGCGATGGGAGAGCGATGTATTTTCTTGCGCTTTATTACGCTCTTGGTCTTGGTGATATCGATTATCCTGACGATGTGATTGCGGGCAAACTTCTAAAGAAGGGTTCCAAAGCCGGAGATATTCTTGCAAAACTCAATACGGCTTTTGCTTTCGAACCTGAATCTCACGCATTTATAGATATTGTTAATGAAACATTTGATAAAGTCAAAGACCTTGCGGATTCCGGAGATATTTTCGCCCAGAACGAAATGGCTGATCTGTACATGAATGGATGGGGTACTAAAAAGGATGTAGACAGAGGACTGTCTATTCTTAAAAGCTGTTCCGAAAAAGGCTTATGGCTATCGTCTTATAGACTTGCGCAATATTATGACAGCCTTGGTACACAGGAAGGTCAAAATGAGAGTATGAGATGGCTCTATAAGGCAGCAGATCAAGGCTGTCAGAAGGCTGAAGCGGTGATAAAGGTTATGGAACTTCTATCAGACTGAGTATAAAAGCAAAATAGCTCTCTTATTTTGCTTTTTTTACGCTTTTTAATTTGGCTATGAGTGATACAATTAGGGTGTAAACGACAGTATGAAGAGGCTTTGCATAAGCGAAAAAGGCGAAGGCAGGCATCTTTGGAACGTAACCTCAAAAATATTTTTCCTAAAAATGTTTTTAAGAAACGTGCAGTGCGAAAGGAGATAAAAGTATGGATATTACACTTGAAGCAGTAGAAAAGGTTATTGATGCAACGGGAGTTGATTTTAAGACAGCTAAGAAAGCACTTGAAGAAACAGATGGTAATCCTGAAGATGCAATTAAGTATCTCACACCTGAAAAAGATAACTCACAGGTTCAGGATGTTGTAGAGAAGATTAAAGCAAGGGTTGAAGAGGGCAATGTGACAAGAGTTCAGATTCGCCGCAAGGATGAGGTGCTTCTAAGTGTTCCTGTCAACGTAGGTATTATCGGGGGCGTTGTAGGTGTGGCAGCAGCACCGTGGGCATTTATCGCAGCATCTATTGCAGCATTTGGATTTGGATGCACAGTAGAAATTGTCAAGAAGGACGGAACAATTGATAAGCTATAATAATATTACTCAAACTTTCCACATCGAAAACGGCGCTTGCTCCAGCTAGGATGAGGGAAGTTTGAGAATATCACGTAATAGCAAGTTCTTGCATAATAAAGAGGTTATCGCATTAGTGATGAAAATCGCTGCGGAACCTCTTTTTATTATGCAAAAAATTAGTGGCTGATAGTTTATCATAAAAACTTCATATGCGTTATGGACACTTTTGCATTGTCAGCATTTTTGCGATAAAGTTGCTTTGTTCAGGGTCTGAGCTAATGCCGCTTTCAATGTGAAAAGTTTAAGTTTGTCATATAAAAGCTCCGGACATATGTTAGAATTAAATGATAAATGATAAAAAGGAGTGAAAAATGAGTAACGCTAAAAAGGATAATTCTCATACGCATATAGATGAAAATGGGAACGTGTATACACATAGTCATGGCGCAAGTGACCATGACGAGCATGTACATGATCAAGGTCTTAGTGATCATGACGAGCATGTACATAATCACGGTCTTAGTAACCATGATGAGCATGCACATGATCACGATGCTAATCATCAGCACTCTCATTCGCATACGCATGATCCCAAAGAGATGAAGAAGATTATCAATCGTATAGCGAAATCCATTGGTCATATGGAGGCTGTAAAGCGTATGCTTGAAGATGAGGAGGATTGCGCTGATGTCCTTATACAGATGGCGGCTGTGAAGTCTGAAATCACCAATGCGGGCAAGGCTCTTCTGAAGGAGCACCTTGAACATTGTATTGTTGAGGCTGTTGCGCAGAAGGATACAGAGTCTGTAGAGAAGATGAATAGGGCTATAGATTATTTTATGAAGTAATTATATAAATTTGAAAGGCGATTATAATGACTACAAAGAAAAACAATTTTAAAGCTTACACTGATTTTATCATGGACAAGACAGTAGAACTTCTGTCAATCGATTCCCCGACGGGATATACAGACGATGCAGCTGCCTGGGTAAAAAAAGAATTTGAAAGTCTGGGCTATAAAGCATCTTTTACCAAAAAGGGTGGAGTTCTGATAGAACTTGGTGGCAAAAATAAAAAAGACGGATTATTCCTCGAAGCACACACAGATACTCTTGGAGGTATGGTTTCATCCATTAAGGAGTCGGGGAGACTTATGGTGACGGCTCTTGGTGGCATGAATGCTAATAATGCAGAAACTGAGAATGTCCGTATCGTTACCAAATTCGACGGTGATTATGAGGGGACTTTCCAGCTTGTAAATGCATCAACTCATGTTAATGGCAATTATAATGATACAAAGAGAGGCTTCGACACTTGTGAGGTTGTCCTTGATGAAGATGTTAAGTCAAGGGATGATGTAGAAAAGCTAGGAATAAGTGTTGGCGATTTTGTGTGCTTTGAACCCGCTACCAGAATCACTAAAACCGGATATATTAAGAGCAGATTTCTGGATGATAAGCTTAGCGTAGGAATACTTCTTGGATATGCCAAATATCTTAAGGATAATAAGATTGTTCCAAAACGCTTTGTATATGTGCATGTGACAGTATTCGAAGAAGTGGGACATGGCGGATGTGCGTCGGTACCTGAGGGTGTAACGGAAGCAATTTCTGTTGATATGGGCTGCGTTGGCGAAGGGCTTACCTGCTCAGAGCGTCAGGTATCCATATGTGCCAAGGACAGCGGCGGACCGTATGCATATTCTGTTGTGAAAGGATTAATAGAGGCGGCAAGGAAGATGAAGGCAGATTATGCTGTTGACGTATATCCATACTATGGTTCTGATGTTGAGGCAACACTTCGCGCTGGATTTGATATAAAACATGGTCTTATCGGTGCAGGCGTTTATGCGTCGCACGGCTATGAACGAAGCCACAGGGACGGAGCTGAAAATACATTAAAGCTTTTAATTGGTTACATAGAATAAAAGCCTTTGTTTACAATTTGCGTCATTGTGTAGGGAGATTAGTTTAATGAGATATTTTGTTGCAAGTGATATTCATGGTTCGTATTATTGGGCCGACAAAATGGTGGAGAAGTTCGAAAAATCAGGTGCAGAGCGCATTATATGTCTTGGTGATATTTTGTATCACGGACCAAGAAATGATCTTCCAAAAGATTATGCGCCCAAAAAAGTTATAGAACTTATGAATTCATTAAAGAGTCGTATCCTTTCTGTCAGAGGCAATTGTGAAGCAGAAGTCGATCAGATGGTGCTTGATTTTCCTGTTCTTGCTGATTACGCGATTCTCTATCTTAATAATCATACTTTTTTTGCAACACATGGGCATATTTATAATGAGAATAAGCTTCCTCCTATATTATCAGGGGATGTGCTATTGCATGGGCATACGCACCTTCTTGTATGCGATAGACTTGCCCTTGATAATGATGGGGGATATTATTATCATCTTAATCCCGGCTCTGTATCAATACCAAAAGGTGGAAATCCTAACAGTTATGCGATACTGGATGGGAATGTTTTTAGTATATACGATTTTGATGGGAATGTTATTAAAGATATAGAAATCGAATAAATATTTATAGCATCATCCAAAGAGGCAGCGAATGAAACTTATCTTGGAGTATATAAAGACTTATTGGAAAAGAATAACGGGGAATATGACAATTAAGCTCCTTGGTACTATGTGTGAGTTGTCTCTTCCGTATATTCTGGAACATATCATTGACAACATAGTTCCTGTAGGGAGTGTGAGACTGGTTGTGTATTGGGGAATGTTCATGATATTTATGGCATTCGTTACACGCTTTCTAAATGTAACAGCCAATCGTCTTGCGGTGGGAGTTGCAAGAGATGGCATTAGGAAACTTAGATATGACCTGTTCAAAAAAACTTCAAATCTGTCAGGAACCAGATTCGATTCATTCGGGCTTCCATCTCTTACTTCACGTATGACTTCAGATTCTTATAATGTACAGAATTTTATGGCAAGGGTTCAGACCATGGCTGTGAGGTCTCCGATCATGCTCGTTGGGGGCATAATCCTGACACTTACTATGGACCCGTATTTGGCGCTTGTTCTTATTTTGATGCTTCCTGTTCTGATTGGAGTTGTTCTGTTTATTTCTACCAAAGGTATACCTCTATTTGATAAGGTTCAGAGCAGAGTTGATGATGTTGTGCGCATAATGCGGGAGAATATTACAGGGATTAGGGTTATAAAGGCTCTGTCTAGAGAAGAGCATGAGAAGGAAAGGTATAGAGCCGTTAATGATGCACTGGCAATATCCGATATCCATGCCAATGCTATCATGGCAATACCGGGACCTACAATGGAAATATGCCTTAATGTGGGACTTTCAATAGTAGTCTATTTGGGAGCGATAAGAGTTAATGATGGCTTGGTAAGTCCCGGGGTTATTCTTGCCTTTCTAACTTATTTCAACCTAATTTTGCAGGCTGTAATGGGACTTAACAGGATTTTTGTTATGATAAGTAAGGCGACTGCATCTGCAGATAGAATTTCTCTGGTTCTTGAAGATGAGCCCGACCAGCCTGTTATAAATAACTTGAAGACTGATATCCCCGGCGATATATGCATTAGATTTGATCATGTAAGTTTCGATTATTATGAACATGATGAGATTAAGAAGGGAAGGCTTCTCGAGGCAGATGACAGAAGCTCTTTTGATAATAATAAAACTACGAGCACTAATCTTCTTGAAAAAGAGGATTCCAGAACGCTTGAAGATATATCTTTTGATATAAAAAAAGGTGAATCACTTGGTATCATAGGTCAGACAGGAAGCGGAAAGACGACGATTATAAATCTTATGATGAGATTTTATGACGCAACAGAAGGATACATCTATGTTGATGGAAAAGACGTAAGGTCTTACGAGAAAGATGACCTTAGGAAGAAATTTGGTGTAGTATTCCAAAACGATATTATTTTTGCAGATAGTATATATGATAATATCGATTTTGAAAGAGGTCTTTCTTACAATGATATACAAAGAGCTGCAAATGATGCAGACGCCAGTGAATTTATAGATAAACTTGAAGGAAAATTTGAATTCAAGGCCGCTATAAAGGGAGCCAATCTTTCGGGTGGGCAGAAGCAGAGAATACTTATATCCAGAGCACTTGGCTCTAACCCTGGGATTCTGATTCTGGACGATTCATCAAGCGCTCTTGATTATAAGACTGATGCATCTCTAAGAACTGCTATAAGGAATAACTATAAGAATACGACTACGATAATGATAGCACAGCGTGTAAGCTCTGTTATGAACTGTTCGAAGATCATAGTTCTTGATGATGGCAGGATGGTAGATATTGGAACGCACGAAGAACTTTTGGAAAAATGCGCTTTGTATAAGAAAATCTACGATCACCAGATGGGCAATAAATAAATTATTGAAGCGGCGGGTATAGATGTATGGCAATGAGAATTTCAACCAAAACAGATAAGCCAAAGGATGCTGTGGGTGCACTAAAGCGCCTTTTAAAATATTGCCTTAATTACAAGTACAGGCTTTGCATGATCGTCATATTGTGCCTTGTTAGCAATGCCTTGGCACTTACAGGGCCTAAGCTTGCCGGTAATGCAATAGAAGAAATTTCAAATGGCGCAGGCCGGATTAATATGCATATAGTAATTCATTATGTAAAGCTTATGATCTGCTGTTATGCCATGTCGGCAATACTTTCTTATATCGTATCAGTGACCATGATGAAAACGGGCAGGCTTGTTGCTCTTAGGATGAGAGAAGATGTTTTCAATAAGCTTATGACTCTTCCTGTGGGATTCTTTGACCGGAATCAGGCAGGTGATATCATAAGCAGGGTTTCCTATGATATCGATGTTATTTCTACTTCTATTTCTACTGATACTATTCAGATCCTTACCAGTCTTTTTACTGTTGTTGGCTCATTTTGTATGATGTTTTTGATTTCTCCCTGGCTTGTTCTTATTACGCTTATTACAATTCCGCTTGCTGTTGGTTATACGAAACTTATGGGTCAAAAGACGAGACCTCTTTTTTCAAAAAGAAGTGCCAAATACGGACAGATGAACGGATTTGTTGAAGAGATGTTCTCAGGGCAAAAGACTATTCTGGCTTACGGTAGAGAGGATAAGGTTACTGAAAATTTTGACAAGATCAATAATGAGGCAGCAGAGCTTTTTTATAAATCAGAGTATTATGGAATGACAATAGGACCATCTGTGGGCTTTATCAACAATCTGGGATTGGCACTTACTTGTATGTGCGGAAGTGTTCTGTATTTATACAAAATTGTTAATCTTGGAGAAATTTCTTCTTTTGTCTTATATACCAGGAAATTCTCAGGACCTATTAATGAGATTGCCAATATCATCAATGATTTGTTCTCAGCACTTGCTGCATCGGAAAGGGTGTTCAGGCTTCTTGATGAGGAAGAAGAAATTGAAGATATTGATGGTGCGATAGAGCTTAAGGATGTTAGAGGTGATGTTAAGTTCGATCATGTTAAGTTTAGCTATGAAAAGGGGCGTACTATTATCAATGATTTTACGCTCTTTGTTCCTTCAGGTGAGCTTGTTGCTATTGTTGGTAAGACAGGAGCTGGCAAGACCACGCTTATTAACTTGTTGATGCGTTTTTATGATGTGGATGAGGGGCATATCTATGTAGATGGCAAAGAGATAAGGTCTCTTACAAGAAAGAGCCTTAGAAGGGCTTATGCTATGGTGCTTCAGGATACGTGGGTCTTCGAGGGGACTGTTTTTGACAATATTGCATATGGATGTGAGAATGCTACGAGGAAGGATGTTATAGAGGCTGCCAAGTCTGCTCACATTCATTCATTTATTACACATCTTCCTAAGGGGTACGATACGATTATCAGTGAAGACGGTGGTAATATTTCTAAGGGTCAGAAACAGCTTCTTACAATTGCGAGAGCTTTTTTGTATGACGCAAGTATATTGATTTTGGATGAGGCAACATCCAATGTTGATACTACAACTGAGCAGGAGATACAAAAGGCTATGACACAGCTTATGAAGGGACGTACATGTTTTGTTATAGCACACAGACTTTCAACAATTCAAAGTGCTGACAATATACTATTTATCGATCATGGAGACATAATAGAACAGGGAACTCACAGACAACTAATGGACCAAAAAGGCCGCTATTATGATATGTATATGTCGCAGTGGCAATAAAGGCGCTTATCTAACCGACCCTTTCATCATGAATTTATTGGTATACATCTGTTTATCTGCTCTTCTGGCAGTGTCATTTATGTTGTAGTCATATTGTGGATTGAAGGACGCACAGCCTGATGCTGCCATCATTTTAAGATCTCCTACAGGAGGCATTGCAGAGAGCTCTTCGTTGAATTTTTGGATCCGCGATAGGCAATCGGAATAGTCAACTTTGGTTACCATGACGGTGAATTCGTCGCCGCCCATTCTGAAGCATTTTCCTGCGTCGCTAAAGTGCTTGGTTATCAGCTTGGCGCAGGTTCTTATATATTCATCACCTTTTCCGTGACCATATTTATCATTGAATTCTTTGAGGTTGTTAAGATCGAATACAACCAGTATTACACCCTTGGGATTAAAGGATTTCTGCGAAGTTATTTCGGAGAATGCATTTCTGTTGTAAACGCCTGTTAGCTTGTCCTTTATTGCAAGTTCTTCGTATTCATCGGCTTTTTCACCCTTTAGCATGAGTTTACGTACATCAGTCATGGTATAGAAAGACTGAGATATTACATATATGAGGAAAAAGAGCATTCCGACGGAAATTTTGGATGTTCCGTTTCCGTTTATTTCAAGATAATACTGACCCATATCTATGAATGTTCCCAAAAAACATAGAACAAGTCCGACAAGTGTGAAGGTAAGCTTTTTGGATGTCCCATATTTGACCAGTTCATAAGCGGTCATAGAAAGAACCGTAATGATCATGATAAATAGGGAAGCATGAGTTAATGGAAGGGTCTGTTTTAGGTCCATTATGTCAAAGTATTGAAGGAATAGAGATAAAATAATGGTAATCAAAGAGAAAAAAATCGGGATGTTCCAAACAAGATTATTGGAGGATCTGTACATACTTCTGACATAATATGTAAATGGGATTGTAAGAAATAAAAGACAGACAAAGTCGATCTGTGAGTTCACGGGATTATGGACAAATATCGAGTATAAAGCTTCTGCATCTGTCAATTTCCATAAAGATATAAGGATTGCAAATAGGCCTAGCATTCCAATGTTGTCATTGTAGTCTCTGACTATTTTGTTATAAATTCCAAATAGCATGAGTAATATTCCTACCACCATCATCATAAAGCACAAAAATAGCCCCGGTAGAAAATTAGAAAGAAGTTGTCTTGTGAGAGCATATCTGTTTCCAAAGTATACGGTGGGTGGTTGAAGGGTATCAAGAGGATACATGGGATATAGAATCAGGTGTACGAGCGCATTTTGATCGCTATCCGGGATTTGATCCAGTATGACGCTATTCCATGTATTGCCGATTGCGGTATCGTACATTGAATTGTCGCTAAGTGTCAGACGGTACAGTACATTATTTTTATAGCACAGCTTTGATTCTGAATGTACGCTGTAATAACAGAAGGTATCATATCCGGTAGATATCAATGGTAAAGAGTATTCATACTCAACATAGATACCTGATTTAGAGGCAGAGGTTGTCCCTTGACTTATCGATATGGGCTCTAGTTTTTCAAATGAATAGTAGGATGCATCATTTCCATAAACCGTTATCTTCTGGGCAAACCCGAACAGGATTAGGAAAAGTATTGCTGATGTCAGAATAGATCCATAGAAGAACATCACAACAAAACGTAGTTTTTCAGGATTGCTTTTATTCTTGAATGAATTATTTTCTAAATCTTTTTTTGTAAACATACTCACCATCCTATATCGCTTGGCTCATAAAGTGATATATAAAGTTCTGGAAGATTATATTTTTGCATTATCTATATCGGTTTTTTGATTCGCAAAACTAAGTAACTGTATCAAAATAACCTTTTAGAGTTTTTAGAAAAATGGGATTTTATTTGACGAGCCCCAAATGCAAATAAAAGATATGGAAACACTTCCCATAAGTTAGGGGGCACTTTTGCAGTGCCATCTATTTCGCTACGGACACCCCACATCCCGCCTGGAGCAAGCGCCATTTTCAATGTGAGAAGTTTGAGTTTATAAATAATTCATTTGTAAAACTATGCAAAAAGGATTAGAATTAAATTGTGTACAATATGATGCGACGGTTAGTCTTTTGTACAAGGTATGGAGGTAGCGATGGCAGATTTAAAGAGATTTAATCCTATAAGAAGAACAAATGAAGAGATTCATGAAGAGCAGCTTAGTGGTGAAAGAGCTCTTTATAAGGGAACAAATCTAAAAATATATGATACTGTATTTCATGATGGAGAGTCTCCGCTTAAGGAGAGCAGGGATATAGAACTCTATGGATGTCAGTTCCAATGGAAATATCCTGTATGGTATTCTCAGAATGTATATGCCAAGGACTGTGTATGGCAGGAAATGGGGCGCTCAGGTGTTTGGTATACGAATAATATGACGATTGAAGACAGCATTATAGGTGCACCTAAGAATTTCAGGAGATGCAAAAATATTACGATCAGAAATTCATCTATTCCAAATGCGCAGGAGACGCTTTGGATGTGCGATGGAGTTGAACTTGATCATGTGACGGCAAGGGGCGACTATTTTGCGATGAATACAGATAACATTAAAGTCGATCATTTGGAGCTATTTGGTAATTACGCTTTTGATGGTTCTAAGAATGTTGAGGTTAGGAATTCTAAACTTGTAACTAAGGACTGTTTCTGGAATTGTGAGAATGTTACGGTTTATGATTCATATATTTCGGGAGAGTATCTTGCATGGAACACCGGTAATCTAACATTTATAAACTGTACAATCGAGTCCAATCAAGGTCTTTGCTATATCGATAAGCTTAAAATGGTTAATTGCAAGCTTGTTAATACAAAACTTGCTTTTGAATATGCAAATGATGTAGATGCTGAAGTTGTTAACAGGATTGACGGAATTCTAAATCCAGGATCAGGAAGCATCAGAGCAAGAGAGATTGCAGAGCTTATAGTCGAACCTGATAACTGCGATATTAGTAAGACAAGTATTACTATAAAAGACTCTAAGGATGGACAGGAGAGGAGTCTTCACCTGGTTTGCTGATTTGATAGTGTGCTGAGGATAAAAGGGATATTCATATGGGAAAATATAATTTTGATAAGGTCATAGACAGGTCTCTATCATGGTCTGAGAAATGGGATGTTAGAGATGGTGAGCTTCCTATGTGGGTTGCAGATATGGATTTTGAGACTGCACCCGAGATTAAGGAAGAGCTAATAAAACGACTTGATGTTGGAGCATACGGATACACTTATGTTCCGGATAGCTGGTATGATGCCTATATTTCATGGTGGGGCAGACGCCATCACCTTAATATTGGCAGGGACGAGCTTGTTTTTTCGACAGGTGTAATTCCGACAATCTCAAGCTCTGTCAGGAAGCTGACAACAGCCAATGAGAATGTTGTGATTTTAACGCCTGTTTATAATATCTTCTACAACTGCATAGTCAATAACGGGGCAAGAGTGCTTGATAGTAGGCTCCTTGTTAAAGATGGAAGGTGGGAGATTGATTTTGAAGATTTGGAACAAAAGCTTGCAGATCCTCAAACATCGCTTCTTTTGCTATGTAATCCTCATAATCCTGTTGGACGCATTTGGACTAGGGACGAACTTATAAGAATCGGTGAGCTGTGCTATAAGCATGGCGTTATTGTAATATCGGATGAGATTCACTGCGATATTGTAGATCCCGGCAAAGAGTATGTGCCGTTTGCATTGGCTTCTCATATTTGCAGAGATATTAGTATTACTGCTATAGCCCCTTCCAAGGCTTTTAATATGGCAGGGATGGCTACAAGTGCAGTTTTTGTTCCTAATAAATTTTTGAGACATAAGGTTTGGAGACAGCTTAATACAGATGAATGCGGCGAACCTTCATTTATGGCGATCACAGCTGCGGTTGCAGCTTTTACCAAGGGTGAAGACTGGCTTTTGGAACTTAATGAATATATCTATAACAATAAATGCTATTGCGAGGATTTTATTACAAATAATATACAAGGTGTCAGCTTTATTCATTCAGAGGCAACTTATCTTATATGGCTTGATTGCAGAGATATTACAGGAGATAGGACGGATCTTGCAGATTTTATTAGAACTAAAACCGGTCTCTACATATCCTGTGGTGAACAATATGGCAAGGGCGGCCGGGGCTTTTTGAGAATTAATCTGGCTTGCCCAAGGAGTATTGTTATTGATGGCATGAACAGACTGAAAAAAGGTATTGAACTTTATAAGGAAACGCTTGCGTCAAAAGTAGTTTCATGATATTATTTTGTTAGTTAATTGAAGATTTTTATCGACAAACGAAGAGACGAGAGAAAAGGGTGTCGGTGCGGTTGAAGTTCATTTATGAACTTTGTTCTTGTTGGAATTAATTCAATGAGTTTAGCACGTACTTTTTTCTCTCGTCTTTTTTGTATTTTTAAAGGAGATGCAAGTTATGAATGCAGATGTTGTTATTATTGGAGGCGGTGTTGTCGGATGTGCCATTGCCAGAGAATTGTCAGCTTATAATCTAAAGACTGTTCTTTTGGAGAAGGAAGAAGATGTATGTTCCGGAACCTCAAAGGCGAACAGTGCCATAGTGCATGCAGGCTTTGATGCAGAACCCGGAACGAATAAGGCAAAGTTCAATATTCTTGGTAGTAAGATGATGGAAGATTTGTCCCAAGAGCTTGATTTTCCGTACAAGAGAAATGGCTCGATGGTTCTATGTTTTGCCAAGGAAGATGAGCCTAAGTTAAAAGAACTATATGATAGGGGCATAAAAAACGGTGTTGAGGATCTTGAGATAATCACGGGTGATAAAGCAAGAGAACTCGAACCAAATGTATCAGATGAGGTGGTAGCTGCTCTTTTGGCAAGGACAGGTGCGATTGTATGCCCGTTTAATCTTACTATAGCGCTTGCTGAGAATGCTGCAGATAACGGTGTGGAATTTAGATTTGATACAGAGGTTACGGATATCACTAAGATTGATGGCGGTTACAAGCTAATGACGCCTTGCAAAGAGATAACTGCAAGATATGTTGTGAATGCGGCCGGTGTATATGCTGATGTATTTCACAATATGGTTTCTGGCAGCAAAATCCATATCACGCCTCGTAAAGGGGATTATAAGCTGATGGACAAGGAAGTGGGAGATTATGTGACACGGACTATTTTCCAGCTTCCCGGTAAATATGGTAAAGGCGTTTTGGTAACTCCTACTGTTCATGGGAATCTTCTGGCAGGGCCAACGGCTGTAGATGTGGATGACAAAGAGTTTACAGCAACTAGCGCCAATGAACTGGATGATCTTACAAACAAGGCTATGCTTAGTGTAAAGAATGTTCCTTTTAGGCAGACTATAACATCTTTTTCGGGACTTCGTGCTCATGAAGATGGGGATGATTTCATAATAGGTGAATGCGAAGATGCAGAAGGATTTTTTGACGCAGCCGGAATTGAGTCTCCGGGGCTTACAAGCGCACCTGCTATCGGCGTATATATTGCAGAGCTTATAGCCAAAAAGGCTATGGCAGATAAAAAAGATAATTTCATCAAAAAGCGTACAGGTATCCCGCATGTAGCAGATATGTCTTTTGAAGAAAGGGCAAAGCTCATAAAAGAAGATCCTTCATATGGTACTATCATATGCCGATGCGAGGGTATATCAGAGGGTGAGATACGTAACTCTATAAGGCGAAGCCTTGGAGCAAGGTCGATGGATGGCGTAAAACGTCGTACCAGGGCCGGAATGGGAAGATGCCAGGCAGGTTTTTGTACGCCTCGTACTATGGAGATAATTGCCAATGAGCTTGGTATTCCTGTAAATGAGGTGTGCAAGAATCGTAAGGGTTCGGAACTTATAGTGGGCGATGAAGCTTGAAAATGAAAGGATTTGGTATGAATACTATAGATTTGGTAATTATAGGCGGAGGTCCTGCGGGGCTTGCTGCAGCGCTGGCTGCAAGAAAAGATGGAATAGAAGATATACTTATATTGGAGCGTGACCATATTCTTGGTGGAATTCTCAATCAGTGTATTCACAATGGATTTGGACTTCATACATTCAAGGAAGAGCTGACGGGACCTGAATATGCGGGAAAATATATTGACCTTGTTTTAAGCGAAAATATTCCTTATAAGCTTAATACTATGGTTATAGATATAAACAAGGACAAGGAAGTGACTTTTATCAACAAGGAAGATGGCCTTACTACGATTAAGGCAAAGGCGATTGTACTTGCTATGGGCTGCAGAGAGCGTCCGCGCGGCGCCCTTAATATCCCGGGATTTCGACCTGCAGGTATCTATACAGCAGGAACAGCCCAGCGTCTTATGAATATAGAAGGACATATGGTTGGCAAAAAGGTTGTTATCTTAGGTTCCGGTGATATAGGTCTTATCATGGCTCGCCGTATGACTCTTGAGGGAGCCAAGGTTGAGGTCGTTGCTGAGCTTATGCCATATTCAGGCGGCCTTAAGAGAAATATTGTTCAGTGCCTTGATGACTATGGTATTCCTCTTAAACTTAGTCATACAGTTGTTGATATTGAGGGCAAAGATCATGTAACAGGTATAACTATTGCACAGGTTGATGATAACAAAAAGCCTATTAAGGGAACCGAGGATCATTATGACGCTGATACGCTTCTTCTGTCATGCGGTCTTCTTCCGGAGAATGAACTTACAAGGGGAATCGGGGCTTCTATGTGCCCTGTTACAAGTGGCCCTAATGTAAGTGATAAGCTTGAGACGAGTGTTGATGGAATATTTGCCTGTGGCAATGTTCTTCATGTTCATGATCTTGTCGATTATGTGTCTGAAGAAGCAACTCTCGCCGGCAAAAATGCTGCAGCCTACATAAAAGACGGCAGCACAAAGTCCGGTAATATTATAAAGATTGGGGCAGATGGCGGTGTCAGATACACCGTTCCTCAAAGTATCGATATTAACAATATGAACGATAACGTTGTTGTAAGATTCAGAGTCGGTGATGTATTCAAGAATCGTAGTATATGCGTATATTATGGCGATGAAAAGGTTCAGAGTATCAAAAAGAGAGTAATGGCACCCGGTGAAATGGAACAAGTAGTGCTGAAAAAGAGCTCTTTTGACAATTATGAAAATATAGATTCAATACGGATCTGTACTATGGAAAGTTAAAAGGAATTGGAATTTGAGTAATAAGATTATATGAAGTAAGGGTCAAAATGTACTTTTGACATCTGCATCATTATATACCGGAGGTTATATTATGGATACAAGAGAACTTACCTGTATTGGCTGCCCTATGGGATGTATGCTTACTGTCAATATAGAGGATGATGACAATATTACAGTTAGTGGCAATACTTGTCCAAGAGGTGCCACTTATGGCAAAAAAGAAGTAACAAACCCTACCCGTATAGTAACAAGTAGTGTTAAAATAAACGATGGTACTATCGCTAGGGTTTCTGTTAAGACCAAGGATGATATTCCTAAGGGCAAGATATTCGATATCATGAAGGAAATCCGTGATGTTACCGTTACGGCGCCGATTCATATAGGAGATGTTATTCTTAAAAATGTTGCTGATACAGGTGTTGATGTGATTGCAACCAAGAATGTTGAAAGAAGCGCCGTTTAATTATACAGGTCGTTATATGCTTTTGTAATAGAGCTTTATATCAAACGGATCTGTAGAGAAAGGGCTTTTAATCATCGTGGATAAGATACAATTATTAGAGGATACGGATCTGTTTGTGCTTGATATGGACGGTACTTTTTACCTTGGAGATAAGATTCTTTCGGGAGCGCTATCATTTATTGATGCAGTTATCCAAAAGGGTAAGGATTATCTTTTTTTTACAAACAATGCATCTACAAGACCTGAGGCTTATATAGATAAGCTTGCAGGAATGGGATGCTTTATAACACGGGATAAGATCATGACATCAGGAGATGTTATGATAAGATTCCTTAAGAGTAAATATCCGGGCAAGTCGGTGTATCTTCTTGGTACAGAGCCTCTTTATGATAGTTTTGTAGAGGCGGGTATCAGGATGGACGCCAAGAGCCCGGATATTGTTGTTGCAAGCTTTGATAAGACGCTTACTTATGAGAAACTTTCAAATGCATGCACTTTTATCAGGAATGGTGCTGTTTTTCTTGCAACTCATATGGATATTAACTGCCCTGTGGAAAATGGTTTTATTCCTGACTGCGGTGCAATATGCGCGGCAATATCCCTTTCTACAGCCAAAGAGCCCAAATACGTAGGCAAGCCTTTTAAAGAGACTGTTGATATGATTCTTGACAAGACTGGATATAAGAGGGAAAATATCACTTTTGTGGGCGATAGGCTATATACGGATGTTGCAACAGGTGTCAATAACGGAGCAAGGGGAGCTCTCGTCCTTACAGGTGAGACGCATCTTGAAGATGTGGATTGTTCTGACATAAGGCCTGATGCTATTTATGACTCAATTGCGCAGATGGGGCAGCTGATGCTATCCTAAAATAAGGGGTGCTTGTTTCTTATGAAAAAAAATCTTTCTGATATACTTGTAAATTCACCGGTTATTGCAGCTGTTAAGGATGAAAACGGGCTTACTAAAGCTCTTTCTTCGGATTGCGGTATTATATTTATTCTGTATGGTAATATTTGTAATGTAGCCGATATTGTTGAAAAGGTAGACAGGGTTTCGAAGATTGCTATCGTACATGCTGATCTTATAAGTGGTCTGTCCATGAAGGAAGTTGCAGTGGACTATATTAAGAACAGCACCAGAGCAAGAGGTATTATCTCTACTAAGCCATTGCTTGTAAAGAGAGCCAAGGAACTTGGGCTTATTGCTATTCAGAGAACATTTGTAATTGATTCTATTGCTTACAACAACATGATGAAACAGATCAAAGAATATGAGCCGGATGCGATTGAGATACTTCCCGGTGTTATGCCGTCTGTTACGTCGGATGTCAGGAAGGCGGTGGATATCCCTATTATTGCAAGTGGCCTCCTTAGAAGTAAGAAGGATATAGTTGCGGCCCTTGATGCGGGAGCTGATGCAATATCTACGACAGCTGAGAATTTGTGGGCAGTTTGATTGTAAATCAATGATGTATGATGAATGATTAACAATGGGTGATGAACAATTAACGATGTTTGATGAATTGGGGATGAAGTATAATTGGCGAGGTCGTATTTTTGGGGGATATTGCACCCTTAATTGGAGCTTGAAGGATGACTGATATAAAAAACGAAAAAAATAATATGGAAAATGGAAAAGATAAAATCGAAAACAAAAAAGATAATTTAATAAATGAAAAAGAAAATATAAGTTGCGAAAATATAAGTTACGAAAATAATTATTCAGAATATGATAAAGATAAATTAGAATCCCAAAAAGAGATTAAAAGCACAGAAAATAATGAAAATACAAATGATGAACCGGAATCCGGTAGATCATTAAAAGCCTTTGACATCGGTCAGATTGTTGTAATTATTGTTCTTTTGATTGGATGTCTTTTTGGAACATACAAGTTGTATCAGAATATGACAGCAGTTAGATTTACAAGAGCGCTTACTTTGGCGCAGTCAGCTCAGAATAATGAAGATTATGCATCAGCTATCAAGTATTATGAGCAGGCTATAGGAATTGACAGTAAGTCTGTAGTTGCATACGAGGAGCTGGCAAACTGCTATTCAACGCTTAATGACACAGATAATGTTTTGAACGTATTGTACAATGGATGGCTTAATACCGGCGATCAGTCTATGCTGGACAATTATATCTCACTTAAGCTCAATGTTGTTATTGCTTCTATTCAGACATCTGGTGGAAGTTTTGATGCGGTTAACCTGGTTTTAGATGTGCTTAAAATTGACGGAAGTAATGAGGATGCACTGCAGCTTCTCGGAACTTTGTATAGTTATTGTATGGTTGACAAGAATTCCTCAGGTGACAGTGTTTTATTTTGGGAATCGGATGATAGCGAATCAACTTTTTCTAAGTATGCGGAAGCAATGTCTACTATGCTTGATATTTATGAGGCTTCGCCAAGTGAGGAACTAAAAATTCTTATATCCAAATATATTATTCCTGATAGTAAGGTTGTATGGATTGGACTTGATAATTGCGCTGATTATGCCCTTCTTGTCAAGGATGCAAGCAATCTTATCGGTACGACCAATGCGCTTGACTCTTTAATAGGCTGCCTTGAAGATGCTTCTTCAAAGTCCGAAATTTTCAAGGACATATGGAGCGAGATTGATAGCGAGAATGTTGATGCAATTCGGGATTTCATGATTAGTGAGGATGTCCTTTCGCTAAAAGAGTCCCTTATAAATGGTGATGATCCTTATCTTGAAATAGATATGGAGAATGCTTTCTGCAAAGAAGGCATTGTACTTGATCTTTCAGACGATTCATGGACTTATCATTTTCCAAGCTTTAGTGAGAACAAAGATAACCAGGGCGTTATAACTCTTTTGCTTGACTATGATGAGGCTTTGGCTGCTAAAGAGGCTGTATCTAATAATGCCGAACAGACAGATTCAAATTCGTCAGAGGATCTGGTGCAGTCTGATGAGATTTTGAATGATAGTAGCGCAGAGAAAGAGTCCAGTGCCGGAATAACAGATGAAACTAATGTAGATAAAGAAAGTGTAGATAATGATAATGTAGATAATGATAATGTAGATAATGAAAATGTTAATAAAGAGAGTGTAAATACCAAAAAATCAGACGAAGAAAATGCAGATAATAAAAATGTTGATGAAGAAAAAATAGAAGAAGATACAGAAGACACAGAAGAGACGGAAGATACAGAAGAGACGGAAGATACAGAAGAAGTTGTCAGCGGTAAAATTAACATGAATTATGAACCGGCTGTAAAAGGAGGGAATTATTTTCCTCACATTACATATTATTTTACTTGCGAGTATGCTGGCAGTGAGGCAAGTTATTCGTATCAGAAGGTTACAAGCAGTGAAGATGGAACCAGGGAGAAGATAACTATCAGTAACTGGGGTGATGAAGAATTGGAAGAGGAGATTGATGAAGATTCTGTAGAAGAGGCAGATACCACATTGGAGTCATCACCCACTACAACTAATGATTCTATTTCAAACGATGCGGCGGACAATACCGAGGAAAATGCGCAGGAAGAAACAGGTAACCCTGATAATGTCTATGTTGATCCCGAAACAGGGAAAATGACAGACCTAAATACTGGTCTTGAGATTGATCCTGCTACAGGATTTCTGATTGACCCGGCTACCGGTTTGTATATTGATCCAAATACATGGACTTATATAGATCCGTCAACAGGTGCTGTAGTTAATCCGGGAACTACTGATGCAGAAACTACTAATACAGATGCTTCTAACGCGGGAACATCTTAAGGTTCGCAGCTAATGTTTTTTGAAAATGAAATAGTGAAGGGTCAATAAATATAAGGCTTTATTAAAACTATGTATATCTCTGGTTTTGAACAAGGTTACGGTTATGAATAATAGAGATGGAAGCAAATGCATAATAGTTTCTGCGGGAGATTTTGAACCTGTGGATTTAAATATTAGAGAGGGTGACTATCTTATAGCCTGTGATGCGGGCTTTAGATATCTTGATCGCATGGGTATTATGCCGGATCTTATTGTTGGAGATTTTGATTCTATGGCACTTTATCCTGATGCGCTTAATTCTCTTAGGGAAATAGCCTTCGAAGCCCCTGACAGAATATTGAAGCTTGATGTTCATAAGGATGATACGGATACTATGAAAGCTATCAAAACAGGCTTCGAAAAGGGCTATACAAAATTTTATATATATGGTGCTCTTGGAGGCAGCAGATTTGACCATTCTATATCTAATATTCAAGCGCTTTTATATATCAAAAGACATGGTGGTAAGGGCTATATTATGGAATCTTCACAGATAATGCTTGTTGCTGAAAATGAGACCATAGAGTTTAATATCGGTATGACAGGTTACCTTTCTGTTTTTGCTCTTGGACAAAGGGCTGAAGGTGTGACTTTAAAAGGGCTTGAGTACGAAATGGAAAACGGCACTATCTCTGATGATTTTCCAATTGGAACAAGTAATGAGTTTATAATAGATGAAGCTGCGCAGATTACGGTTAGAAGGGGAACTCTTTTGCTTATAGCTAATTGGGGAGATGAAAATTTGTAAGAGTTTTCATACATCCATAAATATCTCTATAAAACAATTAGTAATTTTTCACAAACTTTATAGGTCCACATTGTAAAATCTGATAACCATGCGTTTTTGCTCGAAAAAATTTGACGAACGATTTTTGAGTCCGTAAAAAAATGCCTAATTCTTCGTTTTTTTGCTAATTATTGTGTTAGAATACTGTTCGTATGCTTTTATTGGAGCAGCAGGTTGGGTGGTTTTAAGCTGCAACGACTAGAATTAATAGAGAGGACGAAGATATATGTGTAGGTGGCGTATGATTGATTCTTTTGCACAGCATTTGATCGTTGATGCTATGCAGCAGCACAAAGAGAAATATGAAGATTGGAACGATGGGCGTATTAACAAGTATTGGTTGGAGAAGGATGATAATGGTATGACCGTTATGTGTATTGAGTACGAAAACGGTAATGTATGGCATTATCATAGATCTAACAAGGGTGATGCAATCAATATTTTCTGATATACTCTGAATTGTAGGTTTTATGCAAATTTAGTAAATCTAAAATCCCGAAGCAAAAACGCTTCGGGATTTTTTGCGCACTATTTACAAATGTGGACTTCTTGTTTTGAAAATGCTTCTAAAGTAGAGTATTTGCTTTGCAGGCAGAGCATCTTTTTTATTGAAAACCTTAGAAAAGATAGAAAAATTTTAGCTACTGGCTTATATGAATTCCTGTACATTCTTCGAAGATTTCATTATCAAAGCCGGGAATTGAGCAGACTATATCTTTCTTTTCCTTGGGGAGATTGTCCCACCAGCGCTGTCTGTCTGATCTGTCATAATGGGGGACGGTAGGTCCGTTTAGCTGGTCGTCTCCTCCGTAAATAGGAATATCCTGGTATTCTTTTTCTGTAAGACCCATTGTATTGTTCCATTTGGTGGATTTTTTGGGCATCAGCATGAGTATATCACGGGCTTCGCAGCTCATCCATTCATCACGAGTGATAGAAGAGGGCTTATTGAATAACATAAAAGGAGTTTCACCTGTGCAAAATGCACCTGAGTTATAATTGCCGCAGTTGAAATCTCCGGCATTATAGTCTCCGTTGTTGCAGCACCCGGCGTTATGATTGCCGTTATTTCGCTCACCGGAGTTGTAGTATCCTACATTGCCCTCGCCAACATTGCAGTCACCTGAGTTAAAAGATCCGGAGTTAACATCGCCTATGTTAAAAGAACCTGAGTTTTTGCTTCCCATATTGCCGTAGCCGGAATTGCTATCTCCGATATTGTCATCACCTGAGTTGCAAAAACCGGTACAGTTGTGACCGATATTCATTTCCGACATGAGCTTTTCTTGAGGAATCATTCTCATGATTCGGACCTTGTTTGTATAGTACCTGTCTTTGCGGCTATCAGGATCTTTTTCTATTTCGTCAATAACATCGACTTCAAATACTCTGCAGGGAGAGCCATTATATTCGTACAGAAAACATTCCCGAAGTCTTGGGTACAAGAACATATCTTCCTGTTCATATTCAGAAAGATCCGCATATGACTCACCTTCTCTTTGGAAATCATCGCGTATAAGAATAAAACCGCGTTTAATTATTGGAGTGCCGGCTTCTTCGCTCATAAATTCCTCCTTGTGGTAAGTATGAAAGTGCCATCAAATTTATTTGATATATAGTTATATAATAACATTTTTACGCGCAATAATGCACTAATAAATGATAATGAAATGAAAGTTTTGACAAGTGCATTATTTGAGTGAGTTAGTAAGTTATTGTATTTTGAAAAAATAGGCATATTAAGTGTCTGAATTTATGTAATTTTATCGTTGAACGGATGTGGTGGTATAGATATAATAATTTTCGTAACGTTTCCACTAGGAGAAAATTTTATATTGAAAGGGGATTGTGTAATGTTACCTGGAGTAGTAATAACTATTATTGTAATACTGGCCATTGTCGTAATCTTGTGTGCGATGGGATATGTAAAGGCGCCGACGGATGAGGTGATTATCATATCCGGTTTTAGGAAGGCACCCAAGATCATAGTCGGAGCATCATCTGTAAAGATTCCTTTTTTGCAAAGGACTGACCATTTGTCTCTTAGAATGTTGTCGGTTGATGTTAAGACATCTAAAACAATTCCAACTCTTGATTATATCAACATAATGGTAGATTCAGTAGCGACGGTTAAGATCAGCACTGATGATGAGATGATTCGTCACGCTGCAGAGAACTTCCTTAACAAGGATGGCAAATACATTAACGATATGGTTGTCAATGTGCTTGAAGGTAATCTGCGTGAGATTATCGGTTCGATGAAGCTTGTTGATATAATGAACGATCGTAAGACATTTGCAACCAAAGTTCAGGAAAATGCTGCAGTTGATATGGCTAAGATGGGTCTTGAAATTGTCTCTTTTAACATTCAGAACATTGATGATGCAGGACTTGGTGTTATTGAAAATCTTGGTATTGCCAATACAGTTGCTATTCGACAGAATGCTGAGATATCACGCGCCAATGCGGAGAAGGAAATTGCAGTTGCACAGGCTGTTGCCAAACAGGAGGCTAATGATGCACGTGTTGCATCTGAAACTGTTATTGCAACCAAGAATAATGAACTTCAGATAAAACAGGCTGATTTAAAAGTTCAGGCTGATACTAAGAAAGCTGAAGCAGACGCTGCCTATGAGATTCAGAAACAGGAACAGATGAAGACTATCGAGATCAAGACAGCTGATGCTCTTATTGCAAAGCAGGAAAAAGAGGTTCAGATTAAGGAACAGGAAGCAGCTGTACAGGAACAGCAACTTAATGCATCGATTCGCAAGCAGGCTGATGCAGAGAGATATCGTCTTCAGCAGCTTGCTGAAGCGCAGAGGTTCCAGACACAGCAGGCAGCCGATGCTGATAAGTACAAGAGAATTGCAGAAGCAGAAGCAAGACTTGCCGAGAAACAGAAAGAGGCAGAAGCTGTACGTGTAGCCGGTGAGGCTGAGGCTGCTGCTACAAGAGCAAAGGGTCTTGCAGAAGCTGAAGCAATCAAAGCAAAGGGTGAAGCAGAAGCTGCAGCGATGGACAAGAAAGCGGAAGCGTTGAAGAAATATGGCCAGGCAGCTATGACTCAGATGGTAGTTGAAAAACTCCCAGAGATGGCGAAAGCAATCGCAGAGCCTTTGGCAGCAATTGATAAAGTTACAATTATCGATTCGGGAAATGGCGATAGTGGCGTTAACAGCATGGGAGGATATGTTCCGGGTGTCCTTGCCAAAACAATAGAATCAGTTAAGGAAACGACCGGATTTGATCTGACTGATGTTATGAAAGCTAATACATATGAGGCTAAGACAGATCGTAATGTTAAGCTTGATGCCAATAAGGCAGTTATTGAGCTGGATAACAAACAGTAATATTAGTAGATACAAATAGTTGATTTTTATGCGGCAGGGGCTTTTGCCCCTGTCATTGTTGTCATATGGAGTTTATAATAGGAATATGGATAAAAAATTAAAACGTCTTAAAAGAACACTCGCTTATGAGGGCGAGGTTGTTGACTTGTACAAAGATAAGATGCAGTATCCTAACGGGAGCATTCATGATTGGGATTTTGTATGCCATAAGAAGGGTTATGGCGCGTGCATACTCCCCGTGCTTCCTGATGGAAGAATCCTTCTTATAAGGCAATACAGACCTGCGGTAGATGACACTATTCTAGAAATTCCGGCAGGTGCTATTGAGCCTTCTGATGAAAATACCCTAATGTGTGCCAAAAGAGAGCTTGCTGAAGAGACCGGTTATACATCAAATATGGTGAGCCACTTACTTAGAATTCAGGTTGCAGTTGCCTATTGTAATGAATGGCTTGATATATATCTTGCAAGAAATTGTATAAAGACAAAGCAGTGTCAAAAGCTTGATGAGGGCGAAGATATAAGTACTGAGATTTTTGACAAAGAACAGCTTCTTAAGATGATATCAGACGGACAAATACAGGATGCCAAGACAGTCGCTGCAATAACAGCCTTTGCTGCAAATTTGGGAGCAGGTAACATTTAGCTGAATTGAATTTTTCTATAGATTCTTACGATATACAATATTTTTACGATACGGAAAGGACAAAAGACAGATATGAACTGCAAAGAATGCGGAGAAGAAATTAGTAAAGAAGCCAGATTTTGTCCCTTTTGCGGTGCTGTTATAAAAGCACCTTCATCTGATGATTATAAAGGACGAACAGATCAGAAAGTTGTTAAGGAGCCGGTTTTTAAGACCAGTAAAAAAACTCCGGAGTCTCCTGAAAAGATTAAAGCTCGCAGCATAAAACAAAAGCTCATAGATGTTATTGTTGTTATTCTTATTATTGTTATAGCAAGCGGTATGGTTGCATACAGAGTGATAACGATTAGGAATTCCAAAAAGCTCTTTTCCATGGCTGCATATGTAAAAAATGGAATTTTGTACCTGGATACCGATATTACATCCGAAAATGATGTGCCTATCCCTGTTTCGAAAACGAGTTATTCGCTTATCGAATATGGGTTTGATAAAACGATAGCAGCATTTTCTGATGACTGTAAAATTCTCTATTACATGGATAAGGATACCGGAGATGGTTCTGGAAGGCTTGAGAAGGTTATGCTAAACAGACTTACGGATGATTTGGATGATAATTCCCAAAATGCCGAGAAAGTAGCGGATTTCGTTATATCTTATACCCCCCTTGAAAACAGCACAGTGCTTTATGAAACAAATGAAATGGAATTATGTTACTACGATGGAAAAAATACCAGGATTATTTCTGAAGAGGTTGCAAGCTATTTTTTATCGTACAGTGGCAATTATGTATATATGCTTGAAGGTGATGAACAAGGTATGACTTTTGAACTTAGCAGGGCTTCGCTTAATTCTAAAGCCTCAAAGGTCGTTTTGGCTGATGATGTAGAAAAAGTAATTACATCCTTAAATAGCGATGCAGTCATGTTCACAGTAAAAGAGGATGATGGCACGGATGATTTATATCTTGTATTTGACAATAAAGAAGCAGTCGTAATTGGAGAATATATATATTATGCTCAGTATTGTTCCTATTCGAACGGAGTGTTCTATTCAACTGTAGATGATGATGATATTATGAGTCTTTATTATTACGATCAGAAAAGTTCATCCAGAACTTGCATTAATAATATTTCATCTTTGAATATGCAATCTGGAATTTGTATGTATCAAAAGGCGGATGCTGATACATGGTATTATATGCTTGCAGGAGGTGATGAACAGGTCTTTGACTGTGCTTATGACTATGATGGCAAAGATGTATGGAGTTCTTTGGACGGAAGATATGTCATGGTTACAGTATCTTCTGAGGATGAACAAGGAGACATGGTTGTTGCGTTTAGATCAACTGATGGAACATTATCATCAGATAAACTTATAACACAAGATGGAAGCCTGGGTGCCTCTACAGGTACTACTATATATTATCTTGATTATAATCAGGATGATGATACTATAGATCTTTGCTCTTTTCACAATAACAGAACCAAAGTTCTTGCAAAAGATGTAAGTAATGATTCTCTTGTGACAGCCATTTATTCTACGGACAACCTCCTTGTTCTATATAATACATATGATCTAAATTTAAGTATTTATAAAGATGGTGAGAATAGGCTTTGGGTGAGTGATGTGCAAAAGCTCATCTATGCCGGCAAGAACGCTGCGGTGTACGTATGTGACAGTGAATGTTACATTTCTTATCTTGACCAAAAGGAAATTAAGACGGTCTTGATTTGTGATGATGTGGATGCAATTGTTGTCCCTGAAAAATCTACGGTTGATGGTTATGTCTATGGAAACTAATTTCGAATTGTGAAGTAAAATGTAAAAAACTACCAAATGATTTAAGAAACTTTCGTAAAAAGTGTATACGGCAAAACGATTGCAAAAAATCGGTCTCCTGTAATATAATAATTATGGGGACATTGCAGAGGTGCAATGTCTTTTTGAACCTCATGTATAATCCGGACATGGAAATATTTATACATCGTTAACAATTGATTTTGCTTTTTGCTTGGCGGATATATCCCCTTCTAAGGAGTGGTGACCGGAAGCACGAAGGGAGGCACTATGACAATGGATGTACAAGATAGGCAGCTTGTTGATTACGTTAGTGAAATACGTAAGAAACAGGAAGACGGAAGAGAGCTTGACGAGCTTGAAAATCTGACCATCAGAAACATCAATGGTCAGGGGCAGAAGATGACATGGAAAACAATTTGCTATTGGAATCTTCTTCTTTAAAAAACTTTATGATTTTATTTTGTTTAACCTCCGCATGAAAGTGCGGAGGTGTTTTTGGCGAAAAGTAGTGATAGAAGTGAACAAAATAGTGTATGCAAAGATTCAAATAAATGATAAAATAATGTTATCCGTTCTATAAAGAAGGAGGCAGCTTAGATGGGAATATTCTTTAAAGATGCAGACAATCCGACAAGCGATGATTATGATGCACTTGATGATTTTTTCATGGAAACAGAGCCTTATTCAGATACGAAGAAATCGGATTTGTCAAAAACTGCATGGCAAAATAAAAACATTGTTTTTGGAAAGAAAGCACAGGAGGCATAAATGGCGGATCGAGAAGATTTGATCATGCAACTTTACAAAGAGTCCTTTGGTAAAAGCTTTAATAAGTATGATATTTCTGTTCGCTATGACAGTAAGGATGGCAGTTTGCATATGAACGAGCACAGGGATGGCGAAGAACATTTTACAAAGGCTCAGATTGATGCGGCAATGAAGTATTTTAAAGAAAATATAGAAAAATTTAAAACGTCAGGGCTGGATGCTTCCCGCAAGAAAGTTTATGAGATTTCTGTTGCTGCCATTTCGCTTATGACTAAACCTGCGGAAGACAAGAAATAAAATTATAAGTGTGGTAGAAATTGTAAATGCAAAATACCGATGGCTTAAAACCACCGGTATTTTTTATGGATAAAACCATGAACTTAGAAAATTCTACGATTCATAAGCGTTATAAAATCCTTATTGGATCTTGTGCGTGAGAAGTTGTTCAGTATTTGGTCAGCTGCTTCATCAGCCTTTAATCCGTTGAGACTCTTACGCATGCGATTAACAGCTGCCAGTTCGTCGCTGTTAAGAAGAAGATCTTCTCTTCTGGTAGAAGATTTTGCAATATTGATTGCAGGGAAGATTCTCTTTTCCTGGAGCTTACGATCAAGGATCATTTCCATGTTACCTGTTCCTTTGAATTCCTCATATACAACATCGTCCATCTTGGAGCCGGTCTCGATAAGTGCTGTGGCAAGAATTGTAAGGCTTCCGCCTTCACGCATGTTACGAGCTGCACCGAAGAATCTTTTAGGCATATGGAGCGCTGCCGGATCAAGACCACCTGAAAGTGTACGTCCTGACGGAGGTACGACCTGGTTGTATGCACGAGTAAGTCTTGTGATTGAGTCGATGAGTATTGTTACATCTTTATTGTGCTCAACAAGACGTCTTGCATGTTCAATTGTCATCTCGGCTACACGTGTGTGGTGCTCGGGAAGCTCATCAAATGTTGAATATATAACCTCAACATTAGGACCTTCAATTGATTCCTTGATATCTGTTACTTCCTCAGGTCTTTCATCAATAAGAAGAATTATTATGTGCATATCAGGGAAATTTCTCTTTATCGATTTAGCAACATCCTTTAGAAGAGTTGTCTTACCGGCCTTAGGAGGTGAAACAATCATTCCACGCTGTCCCTTACCTATAGGGTCTATAAGATCCATGATTCGCATAGAAACAGGAGCACCGGGGTATTCCAAACCTAGTCTTTGGTTTGGGAAAATAGGAGTCATCTTCTGGAAGGAATATCTCTTAAGAGACTCTTCCGGTGTATATCCATTTATGGTATCAAGTTGAACAAGTGCGGCAAATTTATCACTTGAGCTTTTTCTTGCGGCGAAACCTGAAAGAATATCACCTGTCCTAAGACCATATTTGCGGATTGTAGCAGGAGCGATATAAATATCACTTTCTCCGGGGAGATAATTTTCACTTCTGATAAATCCAAATCCATCGGATAATATTTCAATAATTCCACCAACGGGTGTTGTTTCAGATACGAATTCAGAATCTTTTGAAGCTTCGTTTTCAGCAAGCGGAACTTCTTTCTTGGGAGCCTGTTTATGGGATTCTAGTGCCGGCTTTGCTTTGTGCTGTTCTAAAGAAGCTTTTTGGGCAGCGTTGCCGGATATCTGGATTATGTGATGTGATTTATGCATTTTAGAGCTTTTGAAATCGTTCGAAGATGTTTTGGAAACGAGTGCTTTTGTTTCTTTATCTGATTTGTTTTTTTCTTCTGAAACAGGTTCTGAGGGGGCCTTTTCAATTGTCTTATCCGGTGAAGGCTTATTTTCGCTTGTTTTATCTGTTGAAGTTTTCTTTGAAGCGGAAAATTCTTTAGATGAATTTTTTTCTTTAGATGAGCCGTTTTCTTTAGATGAGCCTTTCTCTTTAGATGGGCCTTTCTCTTTAGATGTGTCTTTTTCTTTTGACGTAGCATTTTCTTTTTCATCAAGCGCGCAAAGGCTATCGATAAGATCAGCCTTTTTTACACCTGTGACTCTTTTGATGCCACGTGCTTTCGCTATATCTCTTAGCGAAGTAAGACTAAGTGTATTGTATTTTTCTCTCATATAAAATATCCTTTTTGATATATAAAAAATATGTGGGTATATTTACGAATAAGTGCTATTTCTGGTATTCGTACAAAAGGGAATCTCGCCGAAACGGCATGAAATTCTTTGCATAAAATAAAATAGCAAAATAAAACGGCGATGTCAAGCATCGCCGTAATGTTTTTTTGCGTATGATTTTTTGAAAAAACATATTTTTGACTAGAAACTTAAGTGTTAGTCGAGATTTGAGTAATCAAATGAAAGAATATTATCTATCATTAAAACGTAACTTTTGTTGGTGTTTAGATTTTTAGCATCAGCTATTCCGACAAGATTGCCTCTCATATCAATGACTGCTGTTCCGCTCATACCATCCTGAAGCGCCAAAGTTGCTGTAAGATATACGGGAGCTTCTTTGTTTTCAGGTATTGTATCGTTGATTTTGAGAAGGGTCATTGGAGTGGTCAGATCCTTGCCGCTATGCTTATAATTGGTTGCAATACCAAGAAGCTGTGTCCCTGTAGGAATCTGGGAATATATATCTGTATCAATGGATATCTCTCTAAGTCTTGTAAGGATTCTCATCGGTATCAGTGAAGTACTTAGTCTGAAAAGACATATTTCGTTATCATCAGATAGACGTGTATAGTTTATAGCTTCACTGAAAGTAATTCTGGTTCCATCATACAGCCAAAGTTCGTTGTTGCCTTGCGTCATTAGATCAGCAACATGAGCTACAGTCAGAAAGTAAATATAGTCAGCTGTTATATCGTATATAACTCCGGAGCCTGACCAACCATTAGGAGAATCTTCTGAATCGGCATGGAAGAGTTCTACAAGAGATGGCTTAACAAGCTGCTGAGCAAGATTAAAGTTCTCAAATGAGAGCGGTTTGTAGTTGAAAAAACCCGTTTGGCAAAGAGTCTCAAGTGATGATTGTGATGTATAGGTGTCTAATACTACAGTTGCCGAATCAATACTGGATGCATATACAGATTCTGCAAAAGACAGAGAATCTATAAACGATATAATTTTGGATTCATCATAGCTTTCATCCGGCATCATATAAGTAAAACGTATTCCGGAATAGCTAGAAGAATGAGCAAGTACCGCAAGATATCCGCTATAGGCTATACCCTCTATGTTCGCTTTTATTTTGGATCTTATAAGAGCACTTTGACCATCGTCTGATGTAAATATTTCGACAACATCTGTTGTGAAATATTCAGATGGCGTCAAAAAAGAAGAGAAAGAATCAGTGTCATATAAAGATGGACTTTGAACAAGCGCTGCTTCGCCAAGACTTAAAATATAGGAATTATCTACACCTTGTATAACAACCGTATCTGAAGTTGCACCAAAGCTGTCAACAAAGTCTTCGTCTCCCAAAAAAGAGAAGCACAGCGAATGACCATTATCCATTTTGACACTTGCTATATGATATGACTCTGCGTCGTTTGCATAGGTCAAAAGTCCCATAATAGCATTTGAATAGCCCTGCGCATAATAGGACGAATAAGTATGCTCTGCGGTTGTATCAAAAGAAGCAGAGGTAGCAAATACCTCATAATGGGTTGATGAGGAAGGTTTACCGGCTGTTTTCTTTGCGTGTGCAGTTAATGATGCAGGTGTATGGAAAAATGCTGATATAACGCAAATTGTTACGATTGGAACAAGCAAGCCTCTTTTCATAAACTACCCCTTTCGAGAATGCAGCTGACCATTTACTAAAATCTTCCCTTCAGCGTGCATATAAGTTATCGGCCATGCGTGGTAGTGGGTGAATAGAAAAAAACATACAAAATAGAAAAATTATTTTTGGTGTTTTTTGTCTATTGACTTTATATGTATATTTTATCATATGAAGTATATACGGGCTATATGTTAAAAAGTTTGGATTAAAACGAGAATGCGCTAAGTTTTTAGGGTGCTGACAAATGAAAATGCGCTGATAAAGCGGAAGTTTTGAAGGTAAGAAATATGTTGAAGGCAAGAAATATTTTGAAGGCAAGAAATGTGCTGAAGACAAGAAAAATGCTGGAGACAAGAAAATGCTAAAGACAAGAAAATGCTGAAGACAAGAAAATATATCAAAGACCAAAAGAAAACCCTGCAGATGGGAGGGCTGCAGGGTTAAAAGAGGACTATGGAAGGAAAGGGTTATTTGGGGGAGGAGTCCTTCCATTGCTACTACATATATCGACACCTCTTTATAAAAGTTAACCCTTTATTTCAAAAAAATTATTTTTTTCTTGCTTTTCCTTAAGGCGCTTAACTACTTCTTTTTCAGACTCGAAAACTGATTTGCGCCTTGTGGGAAACTGCGCTAGCAACTCATCTGTATGTTTCATCCGCCATATTGCGCTGCCTTCAAGGGATGGAATATCATGAGCGCTCTTTAATACTGTGACATAGGATGGGAGAGTTACTCCACATCTGTACAAGAACTCAATCCAGTGATTAATTTCCGGAGGAAGCGCTTTGAATCTGGTATCTGTCTGAAATTTCATGTCGCCGGTAAGCTGAATACAGCTTGATGATGTACACACCGTTATTAGTTCTTCGATTGTGAGGTAGTTTAGATCTGATTTGTTGTAGCGTTTAGATAGGGCGCTTATTATATTACCGCTATAAAGCGCGTCTGCCTGTTCGATATAATCCCAATCAAGAAGGTATAGTTTGTGGAAGTTAACGGGGTGTTCATTGATTGAAATCATATCAACCATTGTACCTTCGTCGGTAACCAAAACATTCCTTCCGCATGACGGGCAAGCCGTTTGACCGACAATACCTTTTCTTGACCCCTTGTTAATATAGAAATGAGGAAAAGAATATCCGCAGCCATCGCAGCATAATGGGAAAAGTGTGATATCAAGCTGCATTGAGAGCTTGTCATCTTTTTTTATGAGAAGAATCCGGTTTGGGAATATTCCGCGTGTTCCGGGAATGTAATAATCAAGAGCCATCTTGTAATATATTCTCCTATCAAGATATTGTGGTGAAAATTTTAATACTTCATCTGAAGTGGTGCAAATTTGATGCACAAGGAATATTGTACCATATTCCCGATTAGGTTGTTCACAATTTTGTAATGAATTTTGTTACAAACTAATGTAAAATAATAGATGAGGGTGAAAAAAAACAGGGAGAATTTACAGAAATTGGGGACAGATAATAGAGATAATATTCATATAAATTCTAAGAATAGAAATAATGATTTGAAAGAGTCTTTTCTCAAGGAGGAAATCGCTTCTATCATGAGATATGAAGCTGATGATGACGATGAAGAGATTGATGAAGAAGAGTTAAGACTTGAAGAAGAGCATTTCAAGGAATATCAGGCGAGAATTACCAAGAGAATTGATGAACTTAAGGCTGAGCATGACAGACAGCTTAGAAAAATCCGTTTTGCCAAAGCTGGTGCGATAGCGGTTCTTTTGGTTTTGGTAGGTGTCTTTGCCTTTAACACTCTAGGTTATCGTTTTATTGTCAATAATTCTGCAGGCGAGGCGGCTGCGGCAGCTTATTCATCACAAGAAGAGGCGGTAGAGCCTATAGATATAATTGATTATGCGGAAGACTATGCGGATGCTGCCATCGAAAGCTCGACAGAAGAAGATACTGTATATGTTGCTATGGAAACTGCTGACACCAAGGATTTTGGGTCAGATATTATAAGCACCTACGGACTTCTAATGAATGCAGATACGCTGGAGATTTTGTCTGAGAGGAATGCATACGAGAAGATGTATCCCGCATCTATGACCAAGGTGTTAACACTTTTGGTTGCAGCAGAGAATTTGACTGAGCAGCAGCTTGATGATACTTTCGAAATCACAATAGAGATAACAGACTACAGTTATTCACATGACTGCAGTGCGGCTGGCTTTGACGTTGGTGAAAATGTTCCTGTAAGAGATTTGTTGTATGCACTTATTCTACCTTCAGGCGCGGACGGAGCGCTTGGGCTTGCATACTACATTGCCGGATCTCAGGAAGCTTTTGTTGATATGATGAATGAAAAGGCAAAAGAGCTGGGAATAGCTGATTCGGCACATTTTACCAACTGTATTGGACTTTATGATGAGGATCATTATTGCACGGCATATGATATGGCTATCATTATGAGGGCAGCTATTGACAATGACCTGTGCAAAGAAATATTGTCTACGCATTATTATGTTACAAGTTCGACGAAAGAGCATCCTGACGGAATAGCACTTTCTAACTGGTTCCTTAGAAGGATAGAAGATAATGATAAAGGAATAAACGTGGTCTGCGGTAAGACCGGCTATGTTATTCAATCAGGGAGCTGTGCGGTAAGCTATGCGGAGGATGACGACGGTAATTCATATATTCTTTGCACGGGCAATTCCACAAGTTCCTGGAAGTGCATAGGTGATCATGTTGCTCTGTATGCAAGTGCTATGAGCGTTGATAATACTACGGAATATACTGTTTCTGCGTCACAGTCAAATTCAGGAGGAATAGATGAAGAGTGACAACCTGGTTTGTTTTTATCGAGAGAACGATGCTAATTCACAGCTTAGTAACTGGATAGATGCGCCGTTTAAGTATGCGGGTATTCAATACAGATCATCACTTCAATTCATAATGCTACATAAGGTTATGATGTTCGGACAGCGTCAGCTCGGTCAGAAGATAATGCAGGAGACATCGCCTGAAGAGATCAAGAAGCTTGCTACGAATTTTGAAGGCTACAGAGATATGGTGTGGGATGTTACTTGTGAAGGAATTGCCTACCGTGGAATCAGAGCTAAGTTTCAGCAGAATCCTGATCTTGCCAATAAGCTCCTTGAAACAGGAAATAAAGTTTTGGCATTTTCATCTGCACTTGATACGAACTGGGGAACAGGGATGTCTATAAATCAAGCTGAAGCGCTTGAACCTTCCAAGTGGAAAGGGAAAAACAGGCTTGGTCGTGTTCTTATGGATGTAAGAACCTGGCTTAGAACTTCTATTCTTGCGTCGGGAGACATTCTTCCTTATATCGATATCAAAGATGCTGATGCTACCGTAGAGTTTCAGATGACTCCCGGGGAGCTTCAGATGATTCCTGATTTTACAAGAGCCATTCAAACTTATGTTCTGACTCTTCCGGATCAGCATGCTAAGGATACTTGTCTTAGATCTTTTGAACTGGGAAGACTTGATGCGAATCTTGCATCACTTCCAAGAGCCGGATTACTTGAAATGAAGCAGGAAGTCTTTGATAATGCGAGACTTAGAAATATTATGGAGCAAAAAACTCGTCCTGCAGGCGATGGCAATTTGCCTTTATAAAAAACTTTTTACAGGGAGGCACTACTTATGGTTACAGAGAGAAAACGCGAGATCATCGAAAAGTATGAAGTTCTACTGGACAAGGCACTTAAGGAAGATCCTGAAAATGGACATGACAGTGCTTATCATGACTTTAAAAAAGAATGCAGTGACAATGGTTATGTTGGCGAACTTCAACAACAAATGTGGCAGTCCATCGTAAAACGAGTAGATATAAACAATAGAAAGTAAATTGAAATGTTTTGAATGGCCACATAGGGGTGTATAACCTCTTTGCGGCCTTTATTTTTATTGACAGGATATAGTCTTTTAATTTAAAATTATTGCCGTTTGTTATATATTTTTTGATTTGGCACAATAATAGTGCAAAATAGTAATGCAAAATAAAATGTATTATATAACTGTTAATATGGCAAATTATCAAATAATACAAATGATGTAAGGGATGACTGGAGGGGACAGCATGAAAATTCAAAAGATCAGACTGATTTCAAAAAAGCTAGGCCAGTATTCATCAACACTTGGAGAGGAGTCAGAACAAAAACTCACCATATCTAATTCCGGCAGGCTGTGGTTTACGGCATATACAGGAAGGGATGATGAGGATCAGGATTATTCTGCTGTAAGAAAGCTTGGAGCAAGTATTGGTAAGGAACTTGCTATCGAAATACTTGATAGTATTAGAGATGTCTTCTATGGAAGAAAAGAGGGCAAATATATATCCGATGAGTTTGATCACTTCGAACTGATAATCACGGATATAAAAGGGAATAATTACGTATATGGCGGTGAGCTTTCTAAGACTTCAGATAGGATTATCGCTGTTTTATCTGCAAAACTTAGAGAGCTTATACCTATTGATAATTTATTCCTTTTTGATGGTTCTGAGCCATTGATGGGCGAGAAGACCAGTGTTAAATATTGCTATTGTAGTGTTGAACCCAAGGGTATGACTACCAATTATTTCTATATAAGCGATTTTGGTCTTTTACAATCAGGTACTTTTGTAGAAATCCCCTTTGGCAAGAAGAACACGATAATGAAAGGTACTGTAATCAACAGCGACTTTTTTGAAGGTGAGAATGTGCCTTTTGCTGTAGAGAGTACCAAACATATAATTAGAGAGATAACTCAGGAAGAGTACGAAAATACTGATGAGCTTAATGAGAATCTTTCAAGAGAAGACCAGGAAGATCTCGAGGATGTCGAAGAGCTTATTGACAGCGAGAATTATGATGGGATGTATCAATGGGCTTATGAACATCATGAACGTGATGACGTTCAGCAAATTATGGCAAAGGTAGTTCAATGCTATGAAGAGTGTGTAAGGCAGAATATGCCTGTTGCAGCATTAAATCTTGGTGCGTTGTATTATGAGGGACGTTATGTCAGACAGGATTATCAGAAGGCTTTTGAGCTTTACAAAATAGCTGCTGACGCAGGAGAACCGCGCGCTATCAGTAACCTGGGCTATTGCTACTATTATGGAAGACATCAGGAAGTTGATTATACAAAAGCATATGAATATTTTCTTAAAGGTGCGCTTTTGTTTGATGATGCCAATTGTCTTTTTAAACTTGGAGATATGTATCTTCAAGGCTATCATGTTGAAAAGAACGAAAGATATGCTTATCTTATGTATGAGCGTGCTATGTTTGAATGCTATGGTGATGACGGAAGACCTGATCCAATAATCCCGGATATAATGCAGAGAATGGGCCAATGTTTTTTGTATGGAATTGGGGTGTCGCCGGATGTGCCAAAGGCACTTACACTGCTTAATAACGCCTTAACAGGTTTTTATTATAGAAAAAAAGATGATCCGAATGCTGCTACGCTTATAGCCGAAACCAAAAAATGCATCGAAGATGCAGAAAAGATATTGGATTCGGAGGAATAAGAAGTAAGTAATATAGTGAGGAAGAAAGTATGTATTGTGGGAAATGTGGTAAATTAATAGCTGATTCTGTTAAGTTTTGTCCGTTTTGCGGAGAGATAACTAACAAGAATTCAAATGCTGGTAATTTTCAGTACCAAAATCAGTATAATCCGGCGAACGGATTTCAGAATCAGAATCAGAATATGAATAGGAATCAGTACAGCGGAGCTTATCAGCAGTTTAACCCTCAGATTTCAAATGTTCCAAATGGCAATAAGGCAAAAGCTCCTAAGAAGGGACATAAAAAGGTTTTTGCAGTATTAGTGGCAATAGTAATTCTTGGTGCAGGTATCGGGACGTGTGGCCTCCTTTATATAAAAGATCAAAACAATAAGAGCTACCAAAAAGCGCTTGAAGATGCTAAAAGTGCCTATGAATCAGGAGATTATGAAAATGCTATTAAAGGCTATCAAAGCGCGCTTGATTACAATGGTACAGACGTAACTGCCAAGGAGGGACTTGATACATCTAATGCTATGATGAAGCTTGACAGTGCTACGGCTAATCTTGCAAATCTTTCATCATATGATGCGAATGTAAGTTACGAAATGATACTTGATGTTGAGGATTCAACAAACGGAAGATCATATATGCTTACGCAGTCTTCTGAAATGACTACTTCTAACATAACAGATGAAGATGGATTTACAATTGCATATGTAACAGGTGATCTTATTACTTCTTCAGATGATGATGGAACAGAAAACAGTCAAACTTATGAATTGTATATTACAAAGAGTGGAAGCATAGAAACCAATTACTCCTATACAGATTCAACAGGATGGGGAGGAAGTCTTACAACAGGGGCAGAAGAAGGGAATTCTATTATCCTGGGAGATATCGCATCCCTATCATACTCTTATGACAAAGATAACGAGGATGAAAACTATTATGTATTTACGGCAGCAGATGTTAATGCGCAAGTGTGTGATTTTTTGACATCTTTTTGCAGTATAACCGACAAAGCTACTGATGCCGGGAACCAGAAGATGGATGTATACTTGTTTGTTAATCGCGAAAGTGGAAAGGTTTCAAAGATAGAGGTATCGTATCCTAATTTATCAATGACGGATGTTAACGAATATTATTGCAGCTATAGTGGAAAAAATCTTTCTATTTCGCTTGATACAATTAAGTACACTATAGATATTACTGACTGGGATTCAGATGAAAATATATCAGTACCTCAGGATGCGGTTGATGCACTCTCTGTTGGAGGTGGACTGCAGACGGCAGTTGCTTTTTCTACCGAGCCTACTGAATATCTGGGGGTTAACATGGTGGATGGCTCTTTTAATGATGCCAGTTTCCTTGTCCCTTCTTCGTGGATCAAGTATGATTCTTCCAGCGAGGGACAGTATTATGCACTTAACAGTACCGGAAGTGCTTATGTTGCTTTAGGCTATATTGATAAGTCAAAATTCAGATCCAGTTCCGATTCCAAGAATATGAAATTAATCTTTGAAAGTCTTTCGGACGATATAGAAGTAACTGATTCTGATAATGTTACTATTGATGGCGAGAAGGCTCTTAGATTTGGTGTAACTTCAATAGGGAGCAACGCTTCGATTAATGGAGTAGTGTATGTTATTCCGTGCGGCGATGGATATATGATCGTCGAATATGTAATGTATAGCGGCGTAGAGAATATATGGCAGAGCCAGTTTAATGCTTTTATCGAAAGTATAGATATTTAAATTTTTGAAATTCGTTTACGATATTTGTGCTTTGAATAACCAAAGAGGAATTAAAATGCTATGATACGGTTTCTTGCTGGTATATTTATAAAGGATAATGAAAATGTAAATGATGCAAATGTGCGCCGACAGTATGGTATACTGTGCGGCGCCTTTGGCATTGTATTGAATTTGTTTTTGTGCATTATAAAAACAATAGCTGCCTTTATGGCAGATTCTGTATCGATTCTTGCAGATGCAGCCAACAATATGTCGGATGCAGCTTCATCTGTTGTGACGATAATAGGATTTAAACTTGCGGGGCATAAACCTGACAAAGAACACCCTTTTGGACACGGAAGGATAGAGTACGTAGCAGGACTTGTTGTTGCATTCATTATATTCGGAATGGCTGTAGAGCTGTTTAGAAATTCAATAAAGAAGATTATTCATCCGGAGAAAACTGAGTTTAGCATTACTATAGCCTGTATACTTATTGTATCTATTGTTGTTAAACTATATATGTTCTATTATAACCGCAGGCTTGGCCAAAAGCTTTCTTCGGCAGTTCTTACTAATAATTCAAAAGATAGTATATCGGATGTTCTATCTACAAGTGTCGTTCTTATTTCGTCGATTATAGGATATGTATTTGACATAAGACTTGATGGTTATGCAGGAAGTCTTGTATCGCTTTTTATCTTTTATCAGGCATTTGAAGCTGCAAAGGATACAATTTCGCCGCTTCTTGGAGAGGCTCCATCACATGAGATGATACGAAATATCAAAAATGATGTGTTATCATTTGACAGTATTCTCGGCGTTCATGATATAGTGATTCACAATTATGGCCCGAACAAGATAATGATGTCACTTCATGCAGAAGTATCTTCTGATGGAACTCTTATTGAAGTTCACGATCTTGTAGACTCTATCGAAAGATTCCTTAACCAAAAATATTTATGCACTGCCACAATACATGTAGATCCTGTTAATCTCAAAGATGAACAGGTAAAGAAGATGAAAGAAGAACTTGCAGAGCATTTACAGAAAGTTCTTGGAAAAGATGTGCTTTTTCATGATTTCAGAGTAGTACATCATAAAAATGAAAGGAGGCTTGAGTTTGATCTTGTTGTGCCTTTTGACTACAAGTCATCGGATGATGTAATTCTGGAACTTGTATACAAGGACTGTGACAGGATGTTTCCCGATTATAAATGTGATGTTACAATTGATAAAGCTGAAATAATTGATGAGAGCTGATATACTAATGGCCCTTCTCAATATCGCAAATAATCATCTTGTAATAATCGTATATTATGTCGTATTATATAGGGGCGATGATATTTTTTTAACAAGTTGTATTTTAATGATGGAGGTTTTATAAATGAGAGGTTCTAAACCAACACTTCTTTTGATTCTAGACGGCTTTGGTCTTAACGATAATCCAAAAGGCAATGCCGTAGCAATGGCTAATACACCAAATCTTGATATGCTTATGAAAAAATATCCTTTTGTAAAAGGAAATGCAAGTGGTCTTGCAGTAGGACTTCCTGATGGACAGATGGGCAACTCTGAAGTTGGTCATATGAATATGGGAGCAGGGCGTATTGTATATCAGGAGCTTACAAGAATTACAAAATCTATAGAAGATGGCGATTTCTTTGAGAATGAAGCACTTCTTGATGCTGTTAATAATTGTAAAGCCAATGATAGTGCGCTTCATATGTTTGGCCTTGTATCAGATGGCGGTGTTCACAGTCACATTACTCACATTTACGGGCTTTTGGAACTGGCTAAGAGGAATGGTCTAAAGAAAGTATATGTTCATTGCTTCCTTGATGGCCGTGATACTCCTCCGGAAAGCGGAATTGAATTTGTACAGCAGCTTGAAGACAAGATGAAAGAGCTTGGAGTAGGCGAGGTAGCTTCTCTTTCCGGTCGTTATTATGCTATGGATAGAGATAATAACTATGATCGTGTTGTCATAGCTTATGATGCACTTACAAAGGGCGAAGGACAGAAAGCTTCAAGCGCTCATGAGGGAATGCAGCAATCTTATGATAATGGTAAGACAGATGAGTTTGTTATTCCTACTGTTATCATGAAGGATGGTCAGCCTGTAGCAACTATCAAAGATAATGACTCTGTTGTATTCTTTAATTTCCGTCCTGACAGAGCAAGAGAGATGACTCACTGTTTCTGTGATGATGACTTTGATAAATTTGATCGTGGTGACAGACTTAAAGTTAAATTTGTATGCTTCACAGATTATGATCCGCTTATTCCTAACAAGGAAATTGCATTCAAGAAAGTTCTTCTTAACAATACTTTTGGCAAATGGCTTGCCGATAAAGGCCTTAAACAGGCGCGTATCGCTGAGACAGAGAAGTATGCTCATGTTACATTCTTCTTTAACGGCGGTGTAGAAGAGCCTAATAATGGAGAAGACAGGGTTCTCGTTAATAGTCCTAAGGACGTACCTACATATGATCTTAAGCCTCAGATGAGTGCTCCGGAAGTATGCGATAAGCTTCTTGATGCTATCAATTCTCAGAATTATGACGTAATCGTCTGCAACTTTGCAAACCCTGATATGGTTGGGCATACAGGAGTAATTCCTGCTGCTGTTAAGGCTGTAGAAACTGTTGATGAGTGCGTTGGTAAGATATATGATGCGATAATGAAGAATAATGGAACAATGTTTATCTGCGCAGACCATGGTAACTGCGACATGATGATAGATTATGAGACCGGCGAACCATGGACAGCTCATACAACCAATCCTGTTCCATTCATTCTGGTTAACTACGATCCTTCATATACTCTTAGAGAGAATGGCTGCCTTGCAGATATTATACCTACTCTTATAGAGTGCATGGGCGAGGATCAGCCTGCTGAAATGACAGGAAAGAGCCTCCTTGTAAAGAAATCATAATATAATTTAGTTTATTAGCCACACTGGGGCATTCGTGCTCTGGTGTGGCTGTTTTGTGCTCATATAGACCTGAATTTATTTTGCATAATTTAGGGGGGAAATGTATCATCAGTCAGAAAAATTCTGGCTTTACAATATGATAAAAAGTAAAAACGAAAAGAGGACACAAGTATGGAAGAAAAGAAAATTTTAAAAAGACAGGATGTTCCGGTAGAATATACCTGGAATCTTGAGGATCTTTATAAAACACCCGAAGATTGGGAGAAGGCTTATAAAGAAGCCGGAGAGTATAAGGAGAAAATTGCTGCATTTCAGGGACATTTAGGAGAAAGTTCTGATAAGCTCCTTGAGTGGTTCAAAATTAACGATGAGGTTGAACTTCTTATATCAGCGGTTTATCAGTATTCATCGCTTGCAGCAGACCAGGATCTTGGCAATAATGAGAACCAAGCCAGAAAGGGCAAGGCGGTTAGCCTTTATGTAGCTATATCCAGTGCATCTGCATTTGCAGATACAGAGATTATGGATATAGATGATGATAAGCTTAAATCCTTCTATAAGGAAAATCCTGATCTCGAGTTATATCATCTGGCAATAGACCGTATCCGCAGAAAAAAAGAACACATGCTTTCAGCTGCAGAAGAAAAGCTCCTTGCAGCAACCAAAGAGATGGCAGAGGGACCATCAAATATTGGTTCAATATTCAGAAATGCTGACCTTAAATTCCCTAAGGTAAAGGATGGAAAAGGACAGGAGCATGACCTTACACAAGGAACATACATCTCCTATATGGAGAGCCCTGACAGGGAATTTAGAAAGAATACATTCAAAACTTTTTATGATACTTGGAAATCGCATGAAGCTCTTTCTGCTACAATACTTGATGCGCATTATAAGCAGCAGACTTTCTATGCAAATGCAAGAAACTATTCATCGAATCTTGAAGCGGCACTCGACAGAACAGAAGTTCCTACCAGCGTTTACCATAATCTTATAGATACTGTGCACAAGCATATGAATTCTATGTATCGATATATGGAGCTTCGCAGAAAGATAATGGGCGTAGATGAACTTCATATGTATGACCTTTATAATTCTATAGTCCCTGATGCAGAGGAAACTATCACATTTGAGCAAGCCAAGGAAGCAGTTTTTGATGCAATAAAGCCTCTTGGAGAAGATTATGCCAAAGTTGTTCGCACGGCATATGATAACCGCTGGCTTGACGTTTATGAAAATGAAGGCAAGAGAAGCGGAGCATATTCATCGGATGGTGCAAGACCACATCCTTATATACTCCTCAATCATAAAGATAACCTTAACAGCCAGTTTACTCTTATACATGAGACGGGTCATACAATGCACAGTTATCTGTCTATGAAAAATCAGCCAGTCGTTTATTCTGACTATGTAATATTCGTTGCAGAAGTTGCTTCAACGTGTAATGAAGTACTTATGATGAAGAATCTTCTTTCTAAGACAACAGACAAAAAGAAGAGAGCATATCTTCTTAACTACTTCATGGAGCAGTTCCGTACAACGCTGTATAGGCAGACAATGTTTGCTGAGTTCGAACTTATAATAAACGAGCTGGTAGAAAAGGGTGAGACACTTACAGCGGACATCATGAATCAGAAGTATTATGAACTCAATAAGCTTTATTATGGCGATAAAATGGTAGTTGATGAAGAGATAGCAGGAGAATGGGCAAGAATACCGCACTTCTTCTACAACTATTATGTATATCAGTATTCAACAGGGTTCTCGGCAGCCATAGCGCTTGCTACCAAGATATTAAACGAAGGCGAGCCGGCAGTTAAGAACTACCTCAAATTCCTTTCATCCGGATGTAGTACTGATCCAATAAGTCTTCTCAAGATTGCGGGAGTTGATATGTCATCCCCTGCCCCTATTGATGAAGCATTGAATCTTTTCGATTCGCTGATTGATGAGATGGAAGACCTCATGAAGGGCTAATGGACGTCTAATCAGGCAGTATAGGTAAAAGTTATAGTTGGCTATTTGTCTAATATATATGGGCAAATAGCCATTATTATATTGCCTAAATCCTACCAAAGCGGTATTATTAGTATTGTCGATCTAAGAGGAACAGTATTTTGTTCATAAATGCTGATTTATCCGTACTTTCAGTGGAAACTAACTGATTTTTAAAAAAATAATGTACGCGTAGCACGCACATTTGTCCGTCAATTTAATGGAAACGTTGATGAAAAGTACAATTTAGATATTGACAAAAATTAATATGTCTGTAAAATAAAGAGAGTTGATGTAACACAGTGCGCGCATCGAATGAGGTTCCGGTTGTAGTGATTTAGGGGCTGAATTTCATATTGTTGAAATACTAACGATGACGTTAATTAGCTTTCTTTATTGAAGAAGTATTTAACGTCATTTTCTGTTATAAACGCCGGCTTTGACACGCTAAAGCGCCAACTTGTTAAAAACAAGTGAATGTAGCCTCATTGAGGATTACATAAATAATTTGCCGAATCTAGATTATAGAAGAGGAAAAATAAGGAGGAAGGAATTATGAAAAGATCTAAAGTCGTTGCACTGCTTCTTACAGTGGGCATGACAATGTCTTCTGTGGCTTGTGGATCAGGTAGTACCAGCACATCAGGTGATGATACAGCATCTGACAACACACAAAGCGAACAGACAGCAGATGGAACAACACAGGAAGCTTCAGATGATGCTTCGGATGAAGAAGTGGATGAGTCAAGCATGGATTATGACGAACTCTCAGAGTACGTTTACAATCAGGTTCTTGGCGATTTCTATGAAGCTTATGAAAAGGCTCAGGATGAGTCTGATAAGAATGTTGCTTGGGCACTTGATGCTATAGCTGAAGCTAAGCTTCTTGAGTCCGGTGTATTCATTCCATTTACTTCTCGTGGTGGTACATATGCAATTAGCCGTGTTGCTCCATACACAGTAGCGCCTACTCTTTGGGGTAATGATGATGAGCGTTTTCATAATGCAATAATCACAACCGAACTTATCAAGGCAGATGATTATATTGAAATGAGAGAGAAGTATTCTGAACTCAAGGGAACAGGAGAGTATGCTGATTGGGTAGTATCTTTCCTTGAAGAGAAAGGATATACTCTTACAGATCAGTATGTATATGAATATTCAAGTGATCCTGTAACTTGGGATGTTCTTAATACATCTAGACAGGCTGATAGCCGTGCAATTGTTAATACATATGACGGACTTATGGAATATGATGGAGAGAACACACTCCAGCCTGCTCTTGCTACAAGCTATGAAGTTTCTGATGATGGTCTTACATATACCTTCCATATTCGCGAAGGTGCTAAGTGGGTTGATTCTCAGGGACGTGAGATTGGCGATGTAACTGCTGATGACTTTGTTGCCGGAATGCAGCATATGATGGACTGCATGGCAGGTCTTGAGTATCTCGTTCAGGATGTTATCGTTGGTGCTGATGCTTATATAAGTGGCGAGACATCTGATTTCTCAACAGTTGGTGTTGAAGCTACAGATGACTATACACTTGTTTATACACTTGTTGAGCCTTGCACATATTTCGAGACAATGCTGAGCTATGGTGTATTTGCTCCACTTAATCGTTCATATTATGAATCATGTGGCGGTAAATTTGGAGATGAGTTTGATTCATCGGCTTCAGATTATACATATGGAACAGATGCTGATCACATCGCTTATTGCGGACCTTATCTTGTTACTAACAGCACAGATAAGAACACAATAGTATTTAAGGCTAATCCATCATATTGGAATGCTGATAATATCACAATTAGCACTATCACATGGCTCTATAATGATGGAACAGATGCTACTAAAGCATATAATGATGCTAAGGCAGGTACTTGCACATCAGCAGGACTTTCAACTGCAGCTCTTGAAGCATGTAAGAATGATGGACTTTTCGATGAATATGCATATGTATCATTGACAGATGCTACTTCATTCGTAGGATTTATGAATGTTAATCGTGCAGCATTTGCCAATGTTAATGATTCTACATCAGTTAAGTCTTCACAGACTGAAGAAGATGCTGCAAGAACAAAGGCCGCAATGCGCAATCAGAATTTCAGGCTTGCAGTTCTTCAGTCAATTGACAGAGGAACGTACAACGCTCAGACCAACGGCGATGACCTCAAGTACAATTCACTTATTAATTCATATACACCTGGTAACTTCGTGCAGCTTGAAGAAGATGTAACTGTTTCTATAAACGGAACAGATACAACATTCCCAGCAGGAACATACTATGGCGAAATCGTTCAGGCTCAGATTGATGCAGATGGAATTGAAGCAACAGTTTGGGATCCTGAAGGAAATGACGGCGCAGGTTCATCGACAGGATTTGATGGATGGTACAATGCTGATGCAGCTGTAGAACACCTTAATGCAGCTATCGAGGAGCTTGCAGCTGAAGGGGTAGAGATTAGCGCTGAGAATCCGATCCAGATTGATCTTCCATATTTCGAAGCTAGTGAGACATATGCAAACAGAGCTAATGCGTTCAAGAAGTCTGTAGAAGATGTTCTTGGAGGAGCAGTAGTTGTTAATCTTGTTGCATGTGCTACATCTGATGATTGGTACTATGCTGGATATTATACAGATCTTGGTTCTGAAGGCAACTTTGATATCTATGATGTATCAGGTTGGGGACCGGACTATGGTGATCCTAAGACATATCTTGACACAATGCTTCCGGATTATGCTGGTTACATGGTTAAGATGATTGGTATTTATTGATTTAGAATACCTGTTTTATAGATGACATTTATATATGTCTTTTAGAGTAATATAATTATTATTAAACATTTTAAGCAGGAGAATGAGCTCATGCTCGTTCTCCTTGCTTTGATGTAATATGGACTGGTAAGTAATATTAGAGACATAACGTATTTCTCTTTACACATAACCGGTCGTCTGGAGTGAATGACTATGCTGAAATATTTGATCAAACGATTATTACATGGACTGTTTTCTATAGTTATAGTTATAGGAATAGTTATGCTGCTGATTTATTCATTGATGGATCGTCAGCTTATTTTCGCTTCTGATTCTGTATATCAGAATCTTGGTAATAACCAAAAGAAGCAGTACATGTATCGAATGTGGGAGAACTACGGGTACATAGACTATGTTACTTATGAAGAATTTATAGCACAACTTGTTTCTGATGGAGAGATTGACTCTTCCGAACTTGAAGAAATTCAGGATATAGGTAAGAAAGCAGAAGATGATTCAGAAATAGTTTCTGAGTATGTAAAGAAGTTCACAGAATATTATGAATCTGAAGGCTATACTGTTGTTAGGCTTGATGCTATAACAATCAAAAAAGGTAAAAAGTACGCAGATGGTGGACAGGAAGCTTTATTTGCTTATAGAGATAAGCCTTTGCTTACAAGACTTGTAAGCTATTTTACAGGAATTATAGATATCGACAGCATTCATTATGTTGATGATTCTATTGATATTGGAAAGCGTGGGATAAGCTTTACTTTACATGATCCTGCATATGGGGGTGAGAAATTCTCGCCTGCGATTATTGGAAATGGTACTAAATACAAGTACTTACTTTACTTTGATAATAATTTCCCGTATATACACCAGAATCTTATTAAAATAAGTCTTGGTACATCCTACACTGTTAATGCGGGAATTGATGTTTTTGATACAATGACACTCGCACAAGGTTCTTATGTAACTTCTGAAGTTACATTCCCATCAGGTGTTGTAGAATCATCGGCTGATGATCTTCATACAGCTACATACGTTAAGGGCTCACTTGAAGCCAGCACACTTAATCAGCGACTTTTTGTCGATGACTATACTAATGTATCTACTGTTAAGGGTGGACTTTCAAAGGTAGGATATTCATTTGTTATAGGTTTCATTTCAAGTGTTATAGCTTATGTTCTTGGTGTATCACTTGGTATTGCAATGGCAAGACATAAGGATAAGGCGATAGATAAGATTGGAACTGTATATATAGTATTTGCTATTGCTGTACCATCACTTGCATACATCTTCATGGTCAAGGCTATTGGTGGTTCAGCCGGGCTTCCGACTACCTTCAATATGGAATCAACAAGTAAGCTTATGTATGTATTGCCTATCATATCTCTTTCGATAAAGAGCATTGCTGATCTTATGAAGTGGCTCAGAAGATATATGATTGATCAGCAGAATTCTGATTATGTTAAATTCGCTAAGGCTTGTGGTCTAACTGATAATGAGATATTCAAAAAGCATATTTTCAAAAATGCTGTAATTCCGATTATACATGGAATTCCCGCCACGATTCTTGCAGCACTTGTTGGAGCAATTATTACGGAGCGTGTATACGTTATCCCTGGTGCCGGAAATCTTCTGACGGAAGCTATTAACAAGTATGATAATGGAGTTATTGTAGGTGTAACGCTTTTCTACACACTTCTTGGTATTGTTTCGATTATACTTGGTGATATTCTTATGGCGATGTTTGATCCGAGAATTTCTTTCTCAGATAAGGCAAGGTAAGATAATAGTTTATTTTGTAAATATTTTATATGTAGATTATCTAAAATGAAAATTCGCGGTTATGCCGCTTGGAAATGAGGAAATTATGTCTGATAAAGTCAATTTAACAGATGAATTCGAAGGCATGTCAGAAGAAGAATTATTTTCTTTTGATGAGCATGATCAATCTGAAGCTGAGAAGATTACAGCTCCAAGATATTCTTATTGGAAGGCTGTTTTCCGTGTATTCTTTAAAAAGAAGATCAATATAGTAATGCTTCTAATATTGCTCTTTCTGGTACTATTTGCTTATATATATCCGATCTTTTCCGGATATGATAAATTTGCTAATATAACTGATGCATCTATGAAGCATCTTACGCCTGCTGCTTCGATTGCCAAAAATGGTTTTTCTATTCATGAAATACTTGGTAGAGGCGGATCAGGTGAATCAACATTTGATGCTGTTTGGAATGGAGCAAGGATATCTATTTCATTTGCTTTCTCCTGTGCTTTAATCAATATGGTTATAGGAGTACTTGTTGGTGCAATATGGGGATTTTCCAAAAAAGTTGATATGTTTATGACAGAGGTTTATAACATTGTTGGTAATGTTCCTCAGATACTTATAATGTCTGTGCTTGTGCTTGTTCTTTCATCAAGTTTTGGAACCATGGTATTTGCTATGACAGTTACGGGCTGGATTGCTATAGCTTATTTCATTAGAACGCAGGTAATAATTATAAGAGACAGAGAATACAATCTTGCATCCAGGTGCCTTGGAACCTCTACGTTCAAGATTGCTATCAGAAATATTTTACCTTTCATGACTTCGATTATCGTTACTCTTGTTGCTGCTGAGATACCTTCATATATTTCATACGAGGTATTCCTTTCATATATTGGAATGGGCATGGCTGATATGTCGCTTGGTAAGCTTATATACCAGTATGAAAGTTCTATGACAATTTCCGGTTGGCAGTTCGAGTTTTGGAGCCCTGTTATAATCGTATCGATAATCACTGTTGTGCTCTATGTAGTAGGACAAAACCTGGGTGATGCTTCAGATCCTAGAACACATATGTAAGGGGATAGATAAAGAAATGGCAGAAGATAAGAAAGTATTATTGTCAGTTAAAGATCTCGTTGTTAAGTTCCATGTAAGAGGACGTATACTGACTGCAATACGTGGAATTTCACTTGATATTTATGAAGATGAGTCAATTGCAATTGTTGGAGAGTCCGGTTCAGGAAAGTCTGTTTTTACAAAGACCTTTGCAGGTATGCTTGATAGCAACGGATTTATTGATAATGGCGAAATTTTATATAATGACCTTGATCTTGCAGATACAACTGTAAGTTATAATGCGTTTGCTCACAAAATGATTAATAGGTATAAGGCAAAGCTGGATAGCATTTCCGGTCTTGAATTTGGTGCAGATACCTACAAGAAGATTAAGGCTCTTGAAAAAGAAAGAGCTTCTAAGATGGATCTTAATGAAGAGGAACGAAAGATCATAGCTGAAAAGCTTGAGAATTTAAAATATGAGCGTACAGAGCTTTTCAATAAGCGTCAAACTTATAATCCTAAGACAGAAAAGGATCTCATTAAAGATGCCGGACGAAAACTCAAGGATTATGATGTGCAGATTAAAGAGCTTAAAGAAAAGAAAGATGCTGCTATTAGAAAGCATAAGGCTGAGTTTGAAGCAGATGTAAAGACTAAAGAGTATTATAGTTCTGAAATATCAAAGCTTAAAGAGCAGTATCATAAAGAGATTGCTAAACCTGTAACTGATGAACAGAAGAAGAGAAATGAAGTCCTTGCCAAAGAGATGTACCTTTCCGGTGGACGATATGGCTATTATAGAGCTTATAAGCTCATGGGCGGACTTTTTAATGCTTTGAAGAAAGCTATGCAGATAGGCGTTGATCTTGATGATGAGAATCAGCGTAATCAAGTATTTGATACAGTTGCATTTCATGTTCGTTATGTCGATGAGACACAGGATAAGCTTCATGGTGTTGCAATACTTAATATCGCTGATGTTAAGGAAAAGGAAGACTGGGCACAGATTAGAGGTAACAAGATTGCTACAGTATTCCAAGATCCTATGACGTCTCTTAACCCAATTATTACTATAGGTAAGCAGATTTCTTCGATCATTATGAAACATCAGAAGTGCTCTGAAGCTGAAGCCAGGGTTAGAGCACTGACGCTCATGAAGAAGGTTGGTATTCCGAATGCTGAGAACCGTTTCGATGATTATCCGTTCGAGTATTCAGGTGGTATGAGACAGCGTATAGTTATTGCTATTGCTCTTTCATGTCAACCCAAGATTCTTATATGTGACGAACCTACTACAGCACTTGACGTTACGATTCAGGCGCAGATACTGCAGCTTCTTAAAGACCTGCAGAAGGAGTTCCATTATACAATTGTATTTATTACACATGACCTCGGTGTAGTTGCTAATATTGCTGATAGGGTAGCTGTTCTTTATGCGGGACAGATTGTTGAATATGGTACGGTTGATGAGGTGTTCTATGATCCTCACCATCCTTATACATGGGCGCTTCTGTCTTCACTTCCTCAGCTTGCAAAGCCGAATGAAGAGCTGTTCTCTATTACAGGAACACCTCCGTCACTTTACAATGATATCAAAGGAGATCCATTTGCACCTCGTAATAAGTATGCTTTGAAGATAGATTCTGTTAAGGAACCACCTATGTTCAAGATAACTGATACACATTATGCAAAGACATGGCTTCTTGATCCTCGTTCACCCAAAGTTGAAAAACCTGAGGGAATAAGAAACATTCATGAGACGCTGATAAAGGCGTTCAATATCTAATAGATGGAGATACACAAAGTGGCTAATACAAAAGAAATGAACAAAACAGCATCTCATTTTCCAAAAAAAGGACCTATCGATGAGAAGACAGGTAAAGAGATACTCTTGTCTGTTAAAAATATAGATATTACTTTTGGCAAAGGACCTGATGCAGTCAAAGCTGTTCAGGATGCATCATTTGATATATATAAGGGAGAGACTTTTTCGCTGGTTGGTGAATCAGGTTCAGGTAAGACTACTATTGGACGTGCTGTAATTAGAGTTAACCCCCTTGCAAAAGGTGAAATTGATTATAAGGGCGTGCGTATTTCAGGCAAAATACCTCATTCCCTTGACCGTGATGTTATAAGAAACATTCAGATGGTATTTCAGGATCCGGCTGCATCACTTAATGAACGAGCTACTGTTGATTACATTGTTTCAGAGGGACTTTATAATTTTCATCTCTTCAAAGATGAAGCTGACAGAGTTCAAAAAGTTGAGAAAATAATTGATGAAGTAGGTTTGCTTCCTGAACATCTTACACGATATCCTCATGAGTTTTCTGGTGGACAGAGACAGCGTGTAGGTCTTGCCAGAGCAATGGTAATGGAACCTGAACTTGTAGTTGCCGACGAACCAATTTCTGCTCTTGATGTTTCTATCAGAGCTCAGGTTTTGAATCTTATGAATAAATTCAAGAGGGAGAAGGGTGTTACATATCTATTTATAGCACACGATCTTTCAATTGTAAGATTTATATCAGACCGTATCGGCGTTATCTATAAGGGGCGTATTGTGGAAGTGGCTGATTCCGAAGAGTTATTTAACTTCCCTCTTCATCCATATACTAAGTCGCTTATTTCAGCTATTCCGCTTCCGGATCCTAAGCTTGAAAAGCGTAAAAAGCTTACTACATACGATGCAAGCATGCATGATTATGAAACAGATAAGCCTACTATGGTAGATATAGGACATAATCACTTCGTATATGGCAATAAAAAAGAAATAGAGGAATACAAGAAACTTCGAGAAGCCAACATTCCTGTTAAGTCCATTACAATTATGTCTGATGAAGAGATGGCTAATCAGAAGACCACGGTTGGTGATTCAACTATCGATGAAGATATTCTTAAAAATACGCCTATCCATGATACTGGCGCTCTTTGGCTTACAGTTGTATGCTTTCTTCTACCGATACTTGGTCTTATACTTATGGCTATATTCAAGAAAAAGCATTATGCTCGTAACTTCAGAAGAGCCAAAATAGGTACAATTGCTGGATTTATCTTTATTGGAGTAATTATTGCTCTGTTCCTTTTAGCACTTTTATATGCACTCAAATAGTTTTATTTGTTGATGATATAGGTATCAAGGGGCTTCCTTTGATATCTATATTTCTTTAAGGATAAGTATGGGTAATAGATATATAAAAAAAAATAAACCTAAAACAGATAAAATCGAAACAGCTGAAGTTAATAATGAACATATATTGAGAAGATTTATAATAACAATCTTTTTCGTAGGAGTTGCTGTAGCATCTTTTGCATATGCTATATGGCAGCTTAATCATTATGATTCCGGATGGACCAAGATTAGTGTTGATTCTACAAGTGATATAAATTTAGGCGATGAATTTGTGTTTGAATATAATCTTGGTCAAAATGGAAATTCCCCAACTGCTGAAAAGAAAATCCTTACAACTATATATTCAGAGGCTATGGTTGAATATTATAGACTATTCTGCGAAAACAACATATATGAAGGCGTGAATAATCTGTACTATATCAGCTGCAATCCGGAGAAGGAGATAGTTGTTGACGATGATTTGTATTACGTATTTGAAATACTTGAGAAATACAATAATAGAGCAATATTCCTTGCACCGGCGATTTCTTATTATACTGCGGTATTTAACAGTACAACTGACTTAGAGGCTGCGGCTTATGATCCTTCCAAAAATTCTGATATTCTTGAATTTGTATCTAAAGTTGCGGAATTTGCTGCTGATGAAGACAGTATAAATTTAGAACTTCTTGGTGCTAATACTGTAATTCTGCATATATCAGATGAATACAAGTCATTTTGTGAAGATAATGAGGTTGACGAGTTATTGAACCTTGGCTGGCTAAAAAATGCATTTGTGGCAGATCTTACTGCAAACAGACTTGAAGAAAATGGTCTGACCAATGGTTATCTTTCTTCGACTGATGGATTTACGGTTAATCTTTGCAGCGATACTGATTTTTCTTTGAGTATATATGATGAAGATGGAGAGAATGTAAGTATTATCACGGATTATTCCTATTCGGGTCATAAAAATATTGTATGGCTAAAAAATTTTTATGCTACCAAAGAAGATGCCGGGAATTTTTATATGTATCAGGATGGTACAGAGGTTTCGTATTATATAAAAGCTGACGGAACATCTGATACAGGCTCAACAAGTTTATATCTATATTCAGATGTTGACGAAAGCACTTGTGCTGACATGATATTATCTGCATATGATATATTCCTGAATGCAGATAGTGATGAATCTATGGACACAGATGCGCTTAAAAAACTTTCTTTACAAGGAATCTATTGCATATGGACCGAGAATGGTATTGCAAGGATAACAGCAGAACTGGAATAGACAGGTGCAAAGAAGGTTGAGTGCGACAAGGTAGCATTTACAATGCAGGAAACTAATGTGATTGATAAAAATATTAAAAATAGTGCTGTAAAAATATACAAAAAATAATATTTTTTTTTAATAAAGGAGATTCCGAGTGATGAAATTTAGTGAAATGGAGTATACAAGACCGGATATTGAGCAGGTCAAAAAGGACTTCGAAAATCTTACTAAAAGGATGGAAGGAGCCTTGAGCGGAGAAGAACAGTGGCAAATTCATCAGGAATATTATGAACTCAATGATCATATTATGACACAAGGTGTTATTGCAGAAATCAGACATGACGTAGATATGACAGATGAATTCTATGAAAAAGAGAATGACTTCTGGAATGAAGTTAATCCTATTCTGGCAAATATTGATGTTGAGTACAAAAAAAAGCTTCTTCACTCTAAGTTCAGACCATATCTTGAAGAGAAAATCGGTAAGGTCGCATTTAAGAATATGGAACTTGCAGAACAATCTGTAGCAGAGAAGATACTTCCTCTAATGCAGGAGGAAAACAAGCTTCAGGATGAATATAACAAGCTTCTTGCTACTGCCAAAATCGATTGGAATGGCGAGACGCTTAACCTGTCACTTATGAATCCTTATCTTAACAGCTCAGATATAGAGATAAGAAAAGAAGCATGGAAGAAATATTCAGCTTTTTTTGAGGATAATTCTGAACAGCTTGATGAAATCTATGATAAACTCGTCAAAAACAGAACAAAGCAGGGCGAGGAAATGGGGCATAAGAACTATCTTCCACTTGGATATGCCCGTATGCAGCGTAACAACTATGGTTATGATGATCTTAAGTCTTTTAGAGAACAGGTAAAAAAAGATTTCGTTCCATTTGCCGAAAAACTCCACGATATCAGAAGAAAAAGGCTGGGACTTGCTAAACTTCATTTTGAGGATGAAGGTGTGTATTTTGCAAACGGTAACCCTGCTCCAATTGGAACTCCGCAAGAAATTCTTGATGCCGGTCGCAAGATGTACAATGAACTGTCCCCTGAAACTGCACAGTTTATGAATTTCATGTGCGAGAATGAGTTATTCGATGTACTTGGACGTAAGACCAAAAAGACAGGCGGATATATGACATATCTTCCAGATTATAAGTCTCCATTTATTTTTGCTAATTTTAACGGATCATCCTCTGATGCAGATGTTATCACACATGAGTGTGGACATGCTTTCCAGGGATTTGTCGTAAGGGATGAGCTTGTAAGAGAATACCAGAATATCACTATGGAGACAGCAGAAACTCATTCTATGTCTATGGAATTTTTTACAGAGCCATGGATGAATCTATTCTTTGGAGATAGAGCTAAAGACTATGTTGATATGCATTTCGAGGATTCATGCATATTTATACCGTATGGAACTATGGTTGATGAGTTTCAGCATATCGCTTATGAAAATCCAGGACTTAGTCCTAAGGATAGAAATGGTGTATGGCATGACCTTGAACGCCAGTACAAGCCCCACCTTGACTATAGTGGCAACCCTTATTATGAAAATGGTGCTTTCTGGCAGAATAAGCATCACATCTATGATTGCCCGCTATATTATATTGATTATTGCATTGCAGGTACTGATGCACTTCAGTACAAGGTGTGGATGGATAAAGATTATAAAGCAGCCTGGAACAGCTATTTGGAACTTTGTAAGCTATCCGCGTCGGATTTCTTTGACAGTATGATTACTAGGGTTGGTCTTAATAACCCATTTGAAGATGGATGTCTTAGAAATGTAGTAACAAAGCTTGAAGAGAGTATGAAAATTTAAAATTTGTTATTGACAAAAGTATGTATATTTATGATAATGGAGTTGTCGGTTTGCTACTGATCGATAAATACTAAAGAAAGTGAGGTAAAGAGCGATGATTTTACTAGTGGCGAATCATTATTTTGATCGTATTAATGAATTTGATATATCTTTACCTCGTGGTTATACGTTCGAATTAGGAGTAGAATAGTTATATCTACATGTAATTTGGATAATTGTTGTGCGTAAGAGCTAGGTAAAGTGGGTTTACCTAGCTTTTTTTATTGCAGGGACGATTGGGAAGGGCGGTAGTGCAAGTTTTTCTGTGCCTTCCAAAAAAGTAAGCGGTATTTTCTTGCTTTACCTTATTGCATACGCCCACGAGGTAAGAGATATAGAAGTAGTTTGAAGAGGAGGAAACAAATGAAGACACTTAGAAGCTATGTGCAAGAGCATTTTTGGACATATACAATGGCCGTTATTTTTATGATAATTGCTATTGCACTTGACATGATGTTCCCTAAAATTACGGAACTGATAGTAAATGAAGTAATTATAGGACGGGATTTTACAAGGTTTTATCTATTTCTTGGAGCTATACTTTTGATAGGTATAGGACGAAGCGTATTCGGATATATCAAGGAATTCACATTTGACAAGAATTGCATAACTATCGGAACAGAGATGCGCAAAGACCTCTTTGACCATATACAGAGCCTTTCGCTTGATTATTTTGATGATGCCAACACCGGCGAACTAATGGCAAGAGTCAAGGATGATATTGACAAGATTTATAATCTTGTTGGAATGGTTGCAATGCGTGGTATGGAAGTTACACTAAATGCCGTGCTTGTTTTGTATTTTATGTTCTCAATAAATGCACTTTTGTCGTTACTTCCGCTTGCGTTTATGTTAGTGTGTGCAACTACAGCTATCCTTATGGAAAAAAAGCTTGATATTATCTATGAGGATATCAGCGAGGAGAATGCAAAACTTACAACAATTGCAGAAGAGAATCTGGCAGGTGTACGAACAGTCAAGGCTTTTGCAAGAGAAGCCTATGAAATTGAAAAGTTCAAAAAGCACAATCAAAAATATTATGAATATAACATGAAAGAGGCAATGGCTCTTATACGCTTCTACCCGGTTTTTCAGCTTGCAGGAACATTGCTTCCTGTAGCATGTGCAGTGCTTGGCGGCTTTTTCGTAATAAATGGTAATATGAACCTTGGTAATCTTACGGCATATATTATATATAGCCGTAACTGCACCTGGCCGCTTGAAGAGCTTGGCTGGATTACCAATGAGTTCTCCAGTGCACTTGCATCGCTAAAAAAGGTTAAGAAGATTTATAAAGTTCATTCTTCGCTTGAAGTATCTACAAATCCGCAAAAGCTTGGCAAGGTTAAAGGGAGTATTGAATTTGAGCATGTATCACTTGATTTTGGTGATAAACATGTACTTAATGACATAAGTTTCAAGCTTTCTGAAGGCAAGACACTTGGAATAATGGGACAGACAGGTTCCGGCAAATCTACAATTGTTAATTTGATGCAGCGTTTTTATGATCCTACTAGTGGAACTATAAAGCTTGATGGACAGGATATAAAGACTATGGATCTTGATCAAGTCAGAGAAGCTTCAGCAGTAGTAATGCAAGATGTATTTCTTTTTTCGGATACAATTGAAGAAAATATCCGCATGGGTCGAAGGGATGAACTGACTGATGATGAAGTAGTAAAAGCCGCGCAGATGGCCAATGCAAGTACATTTATAGAAAAGCTTGAAGACAAATACGAAACAGTAATTGGCGAAAGAGGAGTAGGACTTTCCGGAGGACAGAAACAGAGAATTAGTATTGCAAGAGCTCTGTCCAAGAATGCTCCGATACTAATTCTTGACGATTCAACATCAGCACTTGATATGGAGACAGAGGCTGAAATTCAGAAGACACTTACTGATATAAAGGCGGTTACAAGGGTCATCATAGCACATAGAATATCTGCAGTAAGAAATGCTGATGAGATTATCTATCTGGAAAATGGCAAAGTTGCAGAACGTGGAACGCACGAAGAACTACTCAAAAAGAAGGGACTGTACTACGAAACATATATTGCGCAGTACGGAAAACTTCATGAAATGGAGGTGAGTGCATAATGGCTGCCAATTCATTTAGAGAAGATGAACATATCAAAAACAGCGATAAAAAGCTGATATTTATTAGAATTATACACTACTTGAGGCCTTATATAGGTCAAATCATACCGGTTATAATCTCGCTCCTTATAACAGTTGGAATAAGTCTTATAAGTCCACTTCTTATCGAATATGCAATTGATGTGCACGTTGCCGCAGGGAATATAAGAGGATTGCTTGTGGTAACAGGCGTTGTAGCTGTACTTGGCGTAATATATATGCTGTTCGTAAAGATGCGAATGTATCTAATGAATAAGGTCGCCAACAAAATTCTTTTGAATATCAGAGAGGAGCTTTACGAACATATTCAAAAGCTTTCATTTACCTTTTTTGACAGCAGACCGACAGGTAAGATTCTGGCAAGGATAATAGGTGACGTTAACTCGCTAAAAGATGTAATGTCCAACACGATTACAAATCTTATTCCTAATTTTATAACCGTAGTAGGTGTAGTTGCGATTATGCTTGTCAAAGATTGGCGACTTGCACTTGGAACTCTTTGTTCAATGCCGCTTATGGTTGTCTCGGTGTTCTGGATACGCAGCATGACCCATTACAGGTGGTCTGATATGAGAAAAAAAGCTTCGAATCTCAACGCCTATGTACATGAAGATATTGCAGGAATAGCAGTAGTTCAGAGCTTTCATGCTGAAGATGAGACCAAGTCAACTTTCAGACAACTGGCCAATAAACACAGAGACTCTTACATATCTGCCTGCAGGGCGGCAGATTTGTTCGGACCCGCAATCGATATGAGCTGGGCTATAAGTAGCATGATATTATATTTTGTTGCAGTAAAAGTTCTAGGCTATACAAGCGCATCTGTAGGGCTCATAGCCGCTTTTGCAAGCTATGCAAACATGTTCTGGAGCCCTATTATGGGGCTTTCCAATTACTATAATCAGCTTGTTACCAATATTTCTGCTGCAGAAAGAGTTTTTGATATTCTTGATACAGAGCCTGAAATTGTTGAAAAAAGAGATGCAGGAGATATTCCGGATATTGAAGGTAAGGTGAGCTTTGAGCATGTTGGATTTACCTATGATGCCGGAACAGATAATGAAACTAAAGTTTTGGAAGATGTAAGTTTCACAGCAATGCCTGGAGAGAACATTGCACTTGTAGGCCCTACCGGTGCCGGCAAAACTACAATCGTGAATCTTATCAGTAGATTCTATGATATCCAGAAAGGCAGAATAGAAGTAGACGGACATGATCTAACAGATGTGACGATAAGGAGCCTGAGGAAACAGATGGGCGTCATGACTCAGGATAATTTTATTTTCAGCGGAACCGTAAGGGAAAATATAATGTACGGAAAGCTTGATGCTACTGAAGAAGAGATGATTGCAGCTTCAAAGGCGGTAAATGCCCATGACTTTATCATGAAACTTGAAAACGGATATGATACAGTACTCAAAGAACGCGGAGCAGGTCTTTCTATTGGTCAAAGGCAGCTCATAGCATTTGCAAGAACTATGATATCAAAACCTAAGATTCTGATATTGGATGAAGCTACAAGTAACATTGACACTCATACTGAGCTTTTGGTTCAAAAGGGAATACAGGCGATGCTAAAAGGTAGAACCAGCTTCGTAATAGCACACAGATTATCAACTATAAAGAGTTGCGATCGTATATTTGTGGTTAATGATGGCGGAATTGTAGAAAGCGGAAGTCATGACATGCTTATGCAAAAGAAAGGTGCTTATTACGATCTGTATATGGCTCAGTTTGCGTAAAATGATGCGTAAAAAGATGCAAATTTAGTAGTTGAAAAATACTCTCAGGTATGGTATTCTAATCAAGGTCTGTTCAGATGGACAGATACAGTTAGAAGTATTATAACAGAATGATTCGGGAGGTCATTGTACAATGGCATTTGCAGTTAAACTTCTTGTGAATATTATATATTTAGGTGTTTGCGTAGCGCTTGTTGCTATAATCATTTCACAGCAGGGCAAAACTCAGAGCCTTGGAGCTCTTACCGGACAGGCGAGCTCAGATACATATTGGGCTAAGAACAAGGGACGTTCTACAGAAGGAAGACTCAGAACAGCTACTATTGTTCTTACAGTTTTGTTCTTTGCATTGTCTATATTCCTTAACACAGGTATTGTAGACTGATAGCATTAACATTGACGCGGCACTCTATTTTTAGGGTGCCGTTTTTTTTATCACATAGTTGCCGAAATAATATTGTCAGCATAGCTGACCGGTGAACAAAAGTAGGTAGTAAGAGGTTTTATGACTAATAAAAAGAAAAAAAACGAACAAGAAAAATTTTTGACATCTAAGGATCGCAAAGCACTCGTTAATGAACTGATTCATGACGATAAATATTCTCCGATGAAAGAGAAGGAGCTTGCTGTTTTTTTGCAGGTTGAAAGACAGGATCGTAATGAGCTTGCGCAAATCCTTGAAGACCTTATAAAAGAGGGACAGATTATTCGAAATAACAGAGGTAGGTATCTTAAATCAGACGCCGGAATTGTTGGAATTTTCACAAGCAACAGTCGCGGTTTTGGCTTTGTAAGCGTAGAAGGCAGAGATGAAGATATCTATATTCCGGAAGGCGAAACAGGCAATGCTTTTTTGGGAGATACTGTTGCAGTGGAAATTCTTCCGGCAGTTTCCGGAAGAAGAGAAGAAGGCCGAATTATCAGAATCGTTATGCGTGCCATGCTAGAGGTTGTTGGAACATATGAAAATTCCAGAACATTTGGATTCGTAAGGGCAGATAACAACAAGATACCAAATGATATATTCATTCCAAAGGAGAAAAGCAAGGGCGCTGTTTCGGGAGATAAAGTTGTAGTAGAAATAACTGACTATGGCGATAATACTATGGGCAAAAATCCCGAAGGTAAAGTCAAGGAGATCATTGGAAATATTAATGATCCGGGCGTTGATATCCTCTCTATTGTCAAGGGATATGAGATACCAAGCATCTTTCCTGAACGGGTTATGAATCAGGCGATGAGGACATCGGATGAAGTTAGCGAAGCTGATATGCAAGGAAGAAGAGATCTTCGAAATGTTATGATGGTGACGATCGATGGTGAAGAAAGTAAGGACCTGGATGATGCTGTCAGCGTAAGTGTAGATGAAGATGGCTTCTATCATCTTGGAGTTCATATTGCGGATGTTGCAAACTATGTACAGGAAGGATCTGCTCTTGACAAAGAGGCATTGAAGCGTGGAACCAGTGTATATCTTGTAGATCGTGTTATTCCTATGCTTCCTCATAAGCTATCAAATGGCATATGTTCTCTTAATCATGGAGAAGACAGACTTGCTATGAGCTGTCTTATGAAGATTGATTTAAAGGGTGAAATAGTTGATCACGAGATAGTAGAATCTGTAATCAACGTTGATGAGCGGATGACATATACAAGCGTTGGCAAGATAATAGTAGACAACGATGAAGAGGAAAAAGAAAAGTATAAAAGCCTTGTTCCTATGTTCGAACAAATGTATGAACTTGCTAAGATTCTCAAAAAACGCAGACTGGAAAGAGGTTCGATAGAGTTTGATTCTTCAGAAGCCAAGATTAAACTTGATACACAAGGTAATCCTGTTAGCATTGAAAAAGAAGAAAGAGGTCCCGCGAACGAGCTGATTGAAGATTTTATGCTTGCTGCTAATGAAACCGTGGCTTCGCATTTTTATTGGTTATCGGTGCCTTTTGTATATCGTACTCATGAACAGCCCTCGGAAGCCAAGATAGATACGCTTACTAACTTTATAAGAGGATTTGGCTATCATCTTAACGTGCGTCAAGATGAAATCAGACCTATGGAAATTCAAAAACTCTTATCTAAGATTGAAGGAAGCAGAGAAGAATCTATTATAAGCAGAGTTGCACTAAGAAGTATGATGCAGGCCAAGTATACTACGGAGTGTGTCGGACATTTTGGACTGGCACTTAAGTATTATTGCCATTTTACATCACCAATAAGGCGTTATCCGGATCTCCAAATACATAGAATCATCAAAGACAGCATAAGGGGAAGACTTGACGAAAAAAAACTTGCGCATTATACAGAGATTCTCCCCGAAGTAGCCAAACATTGTTCAGATACGGAAAGACGAGCTGATGATGCAGAACGTGATACTGATAAGCTCAAGAAAGCGCAGTTTATGGAACAGCATATCGGTGAAGTATATGACGGAGTAATATCAGGTGTCACAGGCTGGGGAATGTTCGTGGAGCTTGATAATACCTGCGAAGGAATGATAAGACTTACAGAACTGACTGATGATTATTATATTTTTGATGAACAGAATTTCACCCTTACAGGAACTGATTTTGGCAAAGAGTACCGACTTGGGCAAAAGGTTAAAATCAAAGTTGTGGGTGCAGACAGACTTGAAAAGACTGTTGATTTCAGAATTGTAGATGAAGGCACTGATCCTGATGATATCAAGGTAAATCCGGCTAAGAAACATTATGTTTTAAAACTAATGGAAGAAGAGGCTAACAAGAAGGATCCTGTAACAAGCCTTGATGATATAAAAGGTGACTTCGAAGAGGTTAACAGCCATTATAAGAGCAATAGAGATACAACTTTATCAAAAATAGACTTAAGCGATGGCGAAGACGATGACAACCTTATGACACAGTCTGAACTTCGCGCGCACGAGCGCAAAAAACGTTTGATCAAAGGACTGGAGCCTGATAGCAAAACAGGAAAAGGAAGGAATAAATCTAAAAATCCTTCTAAAGAACAAGATGGACATAAGAAAAAAGGCCATAAGCAGTACAAGGTACATAAATACAAAAAGTCCGCAACATCAAAAGCAGCGCGTAGCAGTCAGAAGAAAAAACATTAGATTATAAAAATATGATTTCTTGATGGGAGATAATTTAAATGGCAGAAGAAAAGATAAAATTGGTATGCAATAACAAAAAGGCATATCATGAATATTTTATCGAAGATAAGTATGAAGCGGGAATAGAGCTGGTAGGAACGGAAGTTAAGTCTATTAGAATGGGTAAATGCAGTCTTGGAGAGTCATTTGTAGTAATTAAGGACGGGCAGGCTGATCTATGTGGCATGAATGTAAGCCCATATGAAAAGGGCAACATATTCAACAAGGATCCGCTTCGTGTGCGAAGGCTTCTCCTTCATAAAAGTGAAATAATGAAACTTGAGCAGCAGGTCAAAATAAAGGGATATACCATTGTTCCACTCCAAGTGTATTTCAAAAAAGGCAGGGTCAAAGTTGAAATCGGTCTTGGAAGAGGTAAAAAGCTGTATGATAAGAGAGAGGCTGATGCAAAACGTGATCAGCAGCGCGAAGTAGAGAAAAATTACAAGATGCGCTTAAGGTAAATAGCTCAAACTTCCCACATCGAAAACGGCGTTTGCTCCAGCCAGGATGTGGGAAGTTTTTGCTTGAACTTTTTGTTTGAAAAAAGATAATTATTCTATTGACATCATTGCGTATATTGTGTAATATGACATTATGAAATGGGTTTCAAAGTAAAAAACATGTCAAAAAGCACAAAAACAATATGAAGATATTGTTGACAAGACATCGAATACAGTTAAAAATGACGGAAGTAAGGCTCTGGTACAGATAATAATATGTGTTTTGGGTTGATAACTTCCTTTTTTGAAACTAAATCAAGAAACCGATTTCAAAAAACTTTTATTTGCATCAGAGCAGGAGAGGAAAGTATGGGTAAGAAAAATGAAACGCAAAGTGGGGGCGAAAAGATCGTCATTCGCAAATCATCTCTAAGTCTTGGCCAGAAGATATGGAGAAACAGAACACTTCTTCTAATGTGTCTTCCGGCGATTGCATTTTTTATAGCATTCAGCTATGCACCGATGCCCGGAATATATGTGGCATTTGTCAAATACAATTACGGTAAAGGAATTTTTGGAAGTAAATTCGTTGGATTTAAGAATTTCGAATTCCTCTTTACATCAGGTAAAATCGGACAGCTCACAAGAAATACAATACTTTACAATATAGCGTTTATACTTCTTGGTAATTTTTTTGCTGTTCTTGTTGCTATTCTTTTGAACGAAATTCGTAGCAAGTGGTTCAAGAAAGTGTCACAGACAATGATGTTCCTGCCTTATTTCATTTCACAGGTTCTTGTAGGACTTCTTGTTTTCAACCTTCTTAACTATGATACAGGATTTGTTAATACCTGCTTAAAGGCGTTTGGCGTTGCGGATGATAAGCTGTTTCAGCCATATTCGGATCCGACAGTGTGGCCGGTATTAATTGTCATCATCAATTTATGGAAGAATACAGGATATAACTCAGTTGTATATTTTGCTGCAATTATGGGAATCGATGCAGAGACAATTGAGGCAGCCAGAGTTGATGGTGCAAACGCTTGGCAGAAGATTAGATATATCATTCTTCCGGGGCTTCGTCAAACAGTAGTAATACTTTTATTGTTTGCAATCGGCGGAATTGTTAAAGGTGACTTTGGTCTGTTCTATAACATCGTTGGAACCAATTCGCTTTTGTATTCAACAACAGATATTATTGAAACCTATGTATACCGTGCTACAATGACAGACTTCAATTTTGCGACAGCGTCTGCAGTTGGATTGTATCAGTCAGTTATAGGTTTTGCTATGGTTATGGCTGTAAACTTCATTGTTAAAAAGATTGAACCTGACTATTCGCTGTTCTGATTATTTTGAACCGGCTTTGGAGGAGAACAAATGTCTAAGAAAAATAAAAAAGTTGATTATGATACATATGATTCAAGTGCCAGAGTTAAGCTTGGCACCTCTGATTATATAATTAGAGGATTCGGATATGTACTCGTTACATTATATGCACTAGCTTGTATTTTTCCATTTCTTTTGATTATAGGAACTTCTTTTACTTCTGAATCTGTTATAAGACTTGAAGGAGTTAAGCTTTGGCCCAAAGAATTCACACTTCAAGCTTACAAAATGGTTCTTGCAGGTGGAACAATTTGGAAATCTTACCTGCTCACAATTATACTGACAGGTGTTGGAACATTCCTGGGTCTTGGTATTATTTCGATGACAGGATATGCCCTTCAGAGAAAAGACTTTGTGCTTCGTAATGTAATTTCATTTTTCATTTACTTCACAAGCCTCTTTCACGCAGGTCTTGCTCCATATTATCTGCTTATGACACAGACTTATCATCTTAAAGATAGCTACTTTGCAGTACTTCTTCCATTGATGATGTCGCCATGGCTGATAATTCTCATGAAGAACTTTGTTAAATCCATTCCGTTTGAAATTACCGAATCCGGCAAAATTGACGGAGCCGGAGATATGAAGATTTTTACATCACTAATTCTTCCTATGCTTAAACCGGCTCTTGCAACAATAGGTCTTTTCCTTGCGCTTGGTTATTGGAATGAATGGTATCAGTCCTCACTGTTCCTTAGCTCTAAAGTTGATGTATATCCGCTTCAGTACATGCTATATAAAGTTGTTAACGAGGCACAGTCACTTAAGAACTCAGTTGCTTCACAGTACGTATCTGTAGCAGATCTGCCAACCAACTCACTTAAGATGGCTACTGCAGTTGTTACTACAGGACCTATCGTACTTCTGTATCCTTTCGTACAGAGATATTTTATTGGCGGTATCACAGTAGGTGCCGTAAAGGGTTAATAATTAGCAAAATATAATAGGGTGAAGTTAACTGCAATAACGCAGTAACTAATATAATTTTCAATAGGAGGGTAATGAATGAAAAAGAAAGTGCTTGCTTCGATTCTTTCTATCGCGATGGTATCAGGCCTGGTAGCCTGTGGATCATCTGATTCAGGAACAACCGAAACAACAACAACGCAGTCAGAAACAGCTACACAGTCTACTGATAGTACAGGAACAGGGGATACAAGCAGCTCTACTGACACTGCAGCTTCAGATATCGACACATCTGAGCATGTAACAATCACTTACATGACAACAGGTACAAAGCCAACTAACGGCGCTACAGAAGAGATGCTCGAGCAGCTCAATGAGATACTTACAGAGAAGGTTAATGCTGAACTTGAGATCTATTACATTGACTGGACTGATTATCTTTCAGTTTACAATCTGACACTTGCTCAGATGGATGGCACAGTTGATCTTGTAGGAACAGCTACTGACTGGCTTGATGCATGGCCAAATGCCAAGAATGGAGCTTTCCTTGCTCTTGATGAAGAAATGCTTCAGACATATTGCCCGCAGACATATGCAAGCGTATCTTCTGATCACTGGGAAATGTGTAAATATGATGGAGACATCTATCTTATCCCTGAAGACAACTATGCACAGTGGACCAACCACGGCTTTGCATACAGACTTGACTGGGCTAAGGAAGCCGGACTTACTGATGGCGTAAATAGCTGGGAAGACATGACAACCTATTTCAAGTATGTAACAGAAGCTTATCCTGAAATTACAGCTTGGGATTCAGACGGAACAGAATATGGTCAGCTTGTTGGAGGATATATCACATCCAAGACTAACTATGTTTCAATCGATGGTATCAACTCAGGCGCAATGTGGGGTGGTACAAAAGATGACCTTTACACAGTTTACAGCCCATATCTCACAGAGACAGATCTTCTTGTTGAATATGCTAATATGATGAAAGAATGGGATGAAATGGGCGTATGGCCTACAGACGTTCTCAATAACACATCATCATCCAACAGAGACGAGTTCCGTGCCGGCCAGACAGCTGCTGAACAGCACCATACACAGACATGGACAGGTCTTTGCTCACCTGCTAACACAGATAATACTCTTTACAATGACGATGATGATGCAGAAGTTGGATTCTTCTATTTTGGCGAAGAGTCACAGAACGTTGTAGCACTTTCTATCACACACGGTGCTATGGCTATATCAGCTGCTTCCAAGAATCCTGAAAGAGCTCTTATGGTTTATGACCTCATCAGAAATGATGAAGAGTGCTACAGACTCTTTAACTATGGTATCCAGGGCAAGCAGTGGGATGTAGATGATGATGGATACAGAATCACACCTGAATCATACAATTCTGATACAGATGCAATCACAACAAACTTCTGGTGGGGCAGAAATGATGATCTTGAAATCAGATCAGCTGAGCTTAACTGGGATGCAATTGATGCATTGTATGAAGAATATGATGCTATCAAGATTGACTATCCATATGGACAGTTCATTCCTGATGTAGACGATATTCAGTCTCAGATCAACAACATCTCTGAAATCCACACTAACTATATGAAGCAGATTTCTTATGGTAAGTTCACAGGAACAGCAGAGGAAATAGTTGCTGAGTACCAGCAGGCTCTTATCGATGCAGGTATTGAAGATGTAACAGCAGAACTTCAGTCTCAGATTGATGCTCTGTACAAGTAATTGAACAGTATTACTTAAAATCCTTGGGGACGTATCTTCGGGTACGTCCCTAGTTTTATAAAAAAAGAAACTTTTTTGGATGAAAATATGTATACAAGATAAAATAATGCAGCCTATATAGTTTGTTTGCATGACGAATCTGTGTATATACTTTTGTTCAAAATAAGAATCAAGATGATACACTTTTATTTTGAATAAAATCTCTCAAAATGGGGTTATATATTTATGAGCGGAATTGAAATTAAAGACAAATACTATCTTGATGGTAAAGAGTTTCATCTCATATCAGGTGCAATACATTATTTTAGAGTTGTTCCAAGTTATTGGGAAGACAGACTTTTAAAACTTAGAGCCATGGGATGTAATACAGTAGAGACTTATATCCCTTGGAATATGCACGAGCCTAAAAAGGGTAAATTTAACTTTGACGGCATGTTGGATCTGTCTGCATTTATTAAGAAAGCTCAGGAAATAGGTTTATATGTTATCTTAAGACCATCTCCATACATCTGCGCAGAGTGGGAATTTGGTGGTCTTCCGGCATGGCTTTTAAAAGAAGATGGCATGAAGTTTCGCTGCACATATAAGCCATATCTTGATCATGTGCATGATTATTATGATACTCTGATGCCATATATAAAACCATATATGTATGATAATGGCGGACCTGTTATCATGATGCAGATTGAGAATGAGTACGGCTATTATGGCGATGATCATGCATACATGGAATGGCTTAAAAATTTGATCAGAAGTTATGAGATTAATGTTCCGCTTTTTACATCAGATGGCCCTTATGATGATGCTTTTACCGGCGGTAAAGTAGATGGAATTCTTCAGACCGGTAATTTTGGTTCTCATGCCAAAGAGCGTTTTGAATTTATGAAAAAATATGTTGATGGACCACTTTCCTGTATGGAATTCTGGCTTGGATGGTTTGATGATTGGGGATCGGGATTTCATCACACGACAAGCGTAGAGCGTAATGTAACCGACTTTGCATATATGCTCGATAATGGAAATGTTAACATATACATGTTTCAGGGCGGCACTAATTTTGGATTTATGAATGGATCCAATTATTACGACAAGCTAACACCTGATGTTACAAGCTACGACTATGACGCTGTCCTTACAGAGGATGGACAGCTTACTGATAAATATATATCTTTTCAAAAAGAAATATCTAAAAGATATGGGCATGCAGACGTTGAAGTGCCGGATATAATTCATAGAAAAGCATATGGCACTATAAAGGCGGACGGATATGTATCTCTTTGGGATAGCCTTTTAGATATTTCTACCAAAGAAGATAGTGTATATCCCGTATCTATGGAAAAGCTTGATCAAAGCTACGGATATATTCTCTACCACACGCACCTTGATGAGATACCTGCAGTTGGCGAGATAAGACTAATTGATGCAAACGACAGAGCTAAGATATACATAGATCATAAGAATGTTGCAACTATGTATGATAGAGAGCTACTTGAAGCCAAAAAGCTTGAACCGCTTGTTCCAAGTCTTGATAAAGATATGGATATACTTGTTGAAAATATGGGAAGAGTTAACTTTGGACCATTTATGCTCAAACAGCGCAAGGGAATTGATGGAGCTGTTCTTATCAATACACATCAGCATTTTGGCTATGAAATCTATACACTTCCTCTTGACAATATAGATAAGCTTAAATTTGAAACTATTGATAATAAGAGAAAAGAAGAGCCTGCATTTTACAGATTTTCATTTGAAGTAAATGAGATTGCTGACACGTTTATTGATATGGAAGGATTTGGAAAGGGATGCGTGTTTATAAATGGCTTCAACCTTGGAAGATTTTGGGAAATAGGACCTCAGAAAGCCCTATATCTTCCTGGACCTCTTATGAAAATTGGCAAAAATGAAATAGTTGTATTCGAAACAGAAGGGAAGGCGGAACTTTCAATCAATCTGATAGATCATTCAAAACTTGGGCCGTGCGAACAGGTAAGTCCTTGAAAAAGAAATTCGGATAGGGCAATCGGATTTCTTTACATGAAAATGACTTATAATACACTACTTTTAGCGCTTTATATAAAATCCTATGGGGGATAGCAGGATGCAGCAAACAGGAAGGAAAATTACAATCTACGAAATTGCAACCGAAGCAGGTGTATCGCCTGCTACTGTTTCGCGTGTCCTGACAGGCAATGCTAATGTCAAAAGCGAAAAGAAAGAAAAAGTACTGGAACTGATTAAAAAGTACGATTTTAAGCCAAGCGCTGTGGCAAGGGGATTATCAGATACAAAGAGTCGTATCATAGGAATAATTGTTGCAGACATTAGAAATACATATTATGCAGATATGTATGTCGCATGCGAAAATGCTGCCAACAAAGAAGGGTATTCTGTAATGCTCATGAACTCTTTTGGCAGAGTGGATATGGAAATCAAACAGCTTGGCAAGCTTGTGCAATGGAGAGCTGACGGAATAATCCAGCTTGGAGGTGAAGTTGATAGCCTAAAGACTGACGTAACATACGCCAAAGAGGTCAACAGACTTTTGGGCAACAATATACCGCTCGTTGTAACAGGTAAACTTGACAATACAAGCTGTTACAGAGTTCAGATAGATGCCAAAGCCGCCATGGATATGCTTCTGTCGCACCTTATATCTAATGGAAATAAAAAAATAGCACTTGTCGGCGGAAGGCTTAATGTAGAGTCTACATACGTTAAATATAATGAATTTATGAAGCTGACCAAAGAATTTGGCCTTGAGAATAATAAAATATATACCGACAATTTTGGCGGATACGAAATAGAAGAAGGTACCGCCTCGATGAACGAACTTATAGAGCGTTTTAAGCTTGCTGGAAAACCACTTCCGGATGCAGTTATATGCATAAATGACAGTACTGCTGCAGGTGTTATAAAGAGTATTCGAAAGCATGGACTTAGAATACCGGAGGATATTGCAGTTGTAAGTTATGATAATACCAATTTGTGCGAAGTAATTGAGCCGGGGCTTACATCTGTTGCCTATGATTATGAGATGTACGGGAAAGCGCTTGTAAAAACAGCTATAGATGCATCAAATGGTAAAACTACAGAAAGACAAAAGCTTATAAAACCGTCAGGGCTTGTTGTAAGAAAGTCAAGCAACTATAAGAGAATATGAAATGAAAAGATAATGCAATGGAAGATAATAAGAAATCTTAAGATATTGTGAAATGCGAAGCTTGAGTATAGTACAAAAATCAATGGCTTACGAGGGGATATTATGGATACCGTAAAAATCTGTCTTAGAGACAAGTGGAAATTTTTTTATGGAGATATGGGTGAGGCTTGGTTTAAGGGCTTTGACGACAGTGCTTGGGATGACGTTATGATTCCTCATGACTGGTCAGTCGAAGCCCCTTTTTCTAGAGATTATTCCAGCGGAACAGGCTATCTTAGAGGAGGAATTGGCTGGTACAGATGCCATTTTTGCTTGCCCAAAGAGTATGAAGGTCAGAATGTTAGGCTATCTTTTGATGGCGTTTATAAGAACAGTAGCGTGTGGTTTAATTCTTATTTTATAGGGAAACGTCCATCTGGATATGCGTCATTTTCTATGGATATAAGTGAATATGTAAGATTTGGAGAGGACAATGTAATTAGTGTAAAAGTCTGCCATGAAGATATTGCCGATTCCAGATGGTTTACAGGAAGTGGAATTGTCAAAGATGTTACTATTACAATAAGCGAGAAAGTTTCGCCAATAGAATATGGTGTTTTTCTAAGTACAGATGCGCTTACAATTGATTCCGGCAAAACATCTGCCAGGATCAGTATAAAGAATATAATTGCCAATAGAACCCAAAACGACAAGAAAGTAAGAGCAAGATGTGTGCTGGAGTATTGTGGAGCATATGAACTTACTGACAGGCAGGGTGGCGGTGATCTATTTCCACTTTTTGAACATAAAAAAAGGGAAGTAGCAGAAGATTACGAAGAAGCTACAATTGAATTATTTGGAGAAACTATTATATCAGCAAATAATAGTTCTGAACTTAAAATAAATGGTATAGTTGAAAAACCGCACCTATGGTCTTCAAGTATACCAAATCTATACAAACTATCAACATACTATAGCGTTGATGGAGGAGAAAACTATCTAGTAGATGAACAGAAAATTGGAATAAGGCTTATATCTTTTGATCCTGATAAAGGATTTTATTGTAATGGCGAAAGCGAGAAAATATGCGGTGTATGCGTTCATGATGATGGAGGAGTTCTGGGAAGTGCCATGAAACAGGAAGTATGGCAAAGGCGTCTTGAACTACTCAAAGAGGCAGGATGCAATGCGATTAGATGTTCGCATAATCCTCATATGCCACAGCTCTATGATCTTTGCGATGAGCTTGGTTTCTATGTCATGGATGAAGCTTTTGATGAATGGGAAAATTCCAAGAATAAGTGGACACATGGACATAACGTATATCCACCTTGCCATCAGGGCTATTATGAAGATTTTCCCAAATGGCATAAAGACGATCTTATCAATATGATCGATCGTGATAGAAGACATCCTAGTATTATACTCTGGAGCATTGGAAATGAAATTGATTATCCAAACGATCCTTATGTGAGCCCTATATTTAAAGAATTCACAGGCAATAATGATAATGGAAAACCCGCAGCTGAGATGTTATATAACCCTGACAAACCCGACATGTCAAGGCTTTCTTATATTGCCAAAGAGCTTTCTGATATAGTCAAAAAAGAGGATGGTACAAGACCTGTTACCCTTGCTGCAGCCTTCCCTGAACTATCATCAAAAATTGGATTTATAGACAATCTGGATGTGGTTGGATACAACTACAAAGAACACTTGTATGAAGAATCTCATGCAAAATTTCCTGATAAGACATTCCTTGGAAGTGAAAATGGACATGGACTTAAAGAGTGGAAAATAGCTGCTATGTATGATTATATCTGTGGACAGTTCTTGTGGACCGGAATAGATTATCTTGGAGAAGCACACGGCTGGCCTATACATGGTTCGCATGCAGGAATATTGAATACGGCGGGACTTCCAAAGGCTGAATATTACAGAAGGAAGAGCTTCTGGACATCGAAGCCGTTTATTAGAATGTTCACAGAAAGGCCTGATGAGGAAAAGTCTGAATGGTTATATAGAATTCGTTCCTGGAACTACGAAAAAGGTCAAAAGGTAATTGTTAAATGTTATGTTCCACTTGCTCTTAAAGCAAAGGACGATCGTGTAAAGGATGTCAAGCTATATATAAATGACCATTTTGCAAAAAGCTCTTCTAATAGGGCTAAAGATGGTTCATTTAGATTTGAAGTGGAATTTGAAGAAGGCAAGATAGAAGCCAGGTTATCACTTGATGATGGTACTAACATTTCAGATGAGCTATTTACATCAGGCGCATCTGATCATTTTGATGTATTTGTATACGACCATGCTGACTTGATAAGAGGAGATGGTTTTAAAAAGTCTTCATCCGAAAAAGGATATATATATCAAATAGTTATAACCTTAAAAGATAAGTCTTCAAATGACGTGACAAGCAAAGATGAAGAAATTAGTGTTGAAGTTTCAGACAATGCGCAGATTATGGGACTTGATGGCGGAGATCTTGCCGATAATACTGACATGAGAAGCTCAAAAAGAAAAACCTACAGAGGTCAAAGCGTAATATATGTAAGAAGAAATGGTGAAGGAGAAATTAAGCTTAGCATTAAATCTGATATTGCAAGGAAAAAAGTGATTCTATAATACGACTCAAACTTCACACATCGAAAACAGCGCCGGCTCTTGTTTGGAACAAAGGTGCCCGTCACGAAAATGATGGCACTGAAAAAAGCGTTCTTAACGCATGGGAAGTTTGAGTAGGATGCCTTATGGCAAATTTGTAAGTTGTATTTTTGTTATTACAAGCGCATCTTTCTCATTGCCAACTTTTAGAACAAATGGAAATTTGTTTATATCTACGCAAAGATCGTAGTCTTCCTTTGGAAAAACGTCCTGGGTATCAGGATCAAAAAATTTTGATGCACCATGATTTTTTAGATGCACTATTCTTTTTTCTATGTCAAAATCTTCGCCCAAAACAAGGGATCTAATATATTCTGCGGCAAGAAGGTCTTCTTCTGAGCTTTCTTTGCCGGCAAGTCCCATTGCACATATTGATACGTCGTCAGGGTTTTGTGATTTAATATAATCAGCAACAGCACTTGCATTAACCAAAGAACCGGTTATTATTTCAGAAGCATTTGTTGCATTAACAATACCCTGAGTTCCGGCACTTGTAGTGTGTATTATTGTCTTGCCTTCAAAATCACCGCCAAGAAGTTGATATGGAGAATTGCCATAATCACAGCCTTTTTGTTTTTTGCCTTCACGTTCTCCGAACAAAATATAAGATGGATTCTGTTTCTTTAACTCAAGCGCACTAGAAAGCTCTCCAATGGGATATACTTTTTCTGCGCCTTTAGCAAAGAGATAGCACTCAACGCTAAAAGCTCTGAATACATCTATAATAACAGTGAGACCTTTAGCTTTCTTGGCGCCTTCTATAAGTTCTAAAATCTGAATATTCATAATAAATTTCTCCTAACTTAATTGCGACTCATATTATAGCATATATGAAAACATTCGGTTCAGATTATAGAATCAAACTTCCCACTTGCCGAACTGGCGCCGGTTTGGCAAGTGGGAAGTATGTGTAATGCAACAAAATTTAGTAACACGGCTAAGATTACCAGTATTACAACTAAAATTTAGTAACACAGTTAAAATTACCAGTAATGTAACTTAAATTTAGTAACACGACTAAAATTACCAGTAATGCAACTAAAATTAGCTATACCATAACTTAACCAATATATTGTTTTAACCTAATGATAGGATTTTTGGCTAGGATTATAACGTTTTACAACGACAATGTACCGGATGATGTTTTTATAAATGTGAATATTAAAAAGTGATATATATATGAAATACTATAATTGCGTACATCGATGGTAATCGACTGTAATGTAACATGAATTTGTTATTGTAAATTCTACTAAAAAGGGGGCGTATTTTTTGGTGATTAAGTTTAAATTAAGTAAATATTAGCTTAAACTATTGATTAATAATCTCAAAGTATTAATATAGTATTAAGCTAAAAAACTATATCATAATTGTAGGAGGGCAAAATGAGGAGAAAACAATTATTGTCATTAGCAACAGCTGCTTTAATGGCAGCATCACTTGTAGCTTGCGGTTCATCATCGGATACAGCGCAGACTTCTTCTGATACTTCATCCAAACAGGCAGAAAGTTCCGGCAAATCTTCCCAGGGCGAAGCGGATACTTCATCATCTGACACAAACGCTGAAATTGAAGTAGGAGATCTTAGTTACACCAAACTTAATCTGGACGACTATACAGATGTTACCGCTTCGATTAAGTTTGTTCACCATAAGACCGATCGTCAGGAAGATGGAACTATGGATCGTATGGTGGCAGAATTTAATGAAGAGTTCCCTAATATTACTGTATCGTTAGAAGCTGTTACGAATTATGCTGACGATGCACTCCTTAGACTTTCGACAGGAGATTGGGGAGATATAATGTTTATCCCTGCTGTTGATAAGAGCGATCTTGGAACCTATTTCATGCCACTTGATTCCTTGGATAATCTATCTTCAGAACTCAATTTTGTAGATGCGTGGGAATTTGATGGACTATGCTATGGAATCCCATATATGGCAAATGCACAAGGTGTTCTTTACAATAAGAGAATATTCAAAGAGGCAGGTATTACAGAACTTCCAACAACTCCTGATGAATTTATAAGTGACCTTAAGCTTATAAAAGATAATACTGATGCTATTCCTCTTTATACCAACTATGCTGCTGGATGGACGATGGGTGCTTGGGACGCTTATGTAGGAAGCGTTTCGAACGGGGATAGCGCTTATATAAATCAGAAACTTGTTCACACCGCAGAGCCGTTTACAGATCCGGGAGATGGAACAGGAGCTTACAATGTATACAAGATTTTGTACGATGCTTGTGCAGACGGACTTATAGAGGATGACTATTCAACTACAGATTGGGAAAGCAGTAAAGGAATGTTCAACAGAGGTGAAATTGCGACAATGGTTCTTGGGTCGTGGGCATACGCACAGATGCAGGAAGCCGGCGATTATCCGGAAGATGTCGGATATATGCCATTCCCTATCACCGTAGGTGGTACACAGTATGCCAAAGCCGGTGGTGATTATAATTATGGAATTAATGTAAATTCGTCTGATGATAACAAGCTTGCATCACTTATCTTTGTAAAGTGGATGGTTGAAAAGTCAGATTGGTGCTACAACGAAGGCGGATATACGATAGTCAAAGGTGGCAAGAATCCTGACATGTATTCTGCATTTGATGGATGCGAAGTCCTTTCTGATGATCCGGCTATTTCGGGTGAAGAAACATATCTTAATGATATGAACTCAGAATCAGAACTTTCAATCAATTCAGGCGGTAATGACAAGGTTCAGAGAATTGTAGAAGCAGGTGTTACAGGGGCTGAAAGCTTTGATGACATAATGGAAGATTGGAATGAAAAGTGGCAGGATGCACAGGAAGAGCTTGGAATAGAAGTGCTTTATTGATTGTGCCTCTTATACATTTATGAATTAGCATCCCCTATCACATTTTTCTATGTTACGGCCGGGGAAGATTGCTTCTTTGGTCGTAACATTTGCTATAAGCAAGTTAAGCTACAAGCATGGTTTAATACAAGCATGTTTTCTATAAGCATGTTTTCTATAAGCATGTTTTCTATAAGTATATTTTTTGTAATGCATTCCCTAAACTATATGAAACGGAGCAGTTGGTATGAAGAAAAAAAGGACATTTAAACAATGGTTTAAAAGCAGGGATGGACAGCAAGTACTGGTAATGTTTGCGTTTATGGTTGTTCCGCTTCTTTTGTTATTTGTATTTACGTATTTACCATTTGGAAAGATGTTTGGATTTAGTTTCTATAACATGAAATATGTTGGTGAACGTAAATTTGTCGGGCTGAAAAACTATATCAAAGTATTCCAAAGAGATGATTGCTTTGGTGCATTGAAACTAAGCCTTTATTATATGCTCGGCTCTGTTGTTCAACTTGGGCTTGCTTTGTATATGGCAACAATTTTGAGCTTTAAAGTTAAGGGAGGAAATCTTTTTAAGGGCTTTATGTTTTTTCCTTTTCTTATCAATGGTATTGCCATTGGTTTTATTTTTAAATTTTTCTACACAAGAGGATTCGTATTTGATACAGTGCTTGGCTGGTGTGGCTTTAATCTGGATAATCTTCCGTATTGGCTAAAGGATCAGCGGATTAATAACTTTTCTCTTGTTGGAACTTCTGTGTGGAGATATTTTGGGCAAAATATGGTTTTGTTTATAGGTGCGATTATGTCTGTTGACGCAGAACTCTATGAGGCAGCAATCAATGGGGACAGCGATGAAAAGCTGAAGAAGATCATGGAGTTCTATGACTATGTAGAGCTTCAGCCGATAGAAAATTATTCATATAAGATAAAGGACAGTTTTATAAGATCAAGACAGGATTTTGAGGATATAAACAGAAGGATCTATGTGCTCGCAAAGGAACTGGGGAAACCCGTAGTTGCTACAGGAGATGCGCATTTTCTGGAGCCTGAGGATAAGATCTTTCGAAAGATTGTTCTCGACAGCTCGAATATGCATGAGGATAATATCGATATGCCGCTGTATTTCAGGACTACTGAGGAGATGCTGGAATGTTTCTCATATCTTGGAAAAGAAGCTGCCGAAGAAATAGTCATAGACAATACCAATCTTATAGCCGATGAGATCGAAGAGATAAACCTGTTCCCGGGGAAGACGGCGATGCCTTTTGTCGAGAACTCAGATAAAGAGATCAGGGAAGTTGCCCTAAAGACCGTAAAGGATCTGTACGGAGATCCTATACCTGAGGCAATAGAACAGAGACTCTTCAAGGAACTTGACAACATCATTAACAACGGGTTCGGAGTGCTTTACTGGTCAGCAATGAAACTGGTCAGGAAATCCATGGAAGATGGCTACCTTGTAGGATCAAGAGGCTCGGTCGGTTCTAGATCGGAAGAGAGTCGTGT
>ERZ842401.124-NODE-124-length-98393-cov-17.687537_pt1 | contig 98393 bp, 90 predicted proteins | sample MGYA00521270_ERZ842401 | MGnify/ENA primary metagenome ERZ842401 (study PRJEB31892, sample SAMEA3878208) | bioreactor metagenome | biome: Moose rumen | place: Sweden | collected 2011-10 | study: EMG produced TPA metagenomics assembly of the PRJEB12797 data set... | reverse complement strand
CAACGTCCTTGCTGTCGTCATCGTCGTGCAACAGCAGGTAAGCCAGCCGATGCATCGCACTGTAATGCTGCCTGAAAAGCCGTTCGATATGTCTTTCTCTGTCTGTCATACACTTTATATACACACAGAAACCGATTTTTTAAACCCCAAACGGAGTTTTTTTCTCATTTTTTTCGCTATCAGTTTTGACGTTGCAAAAATACTTGAATATTACACTAAACGCCAATACCTAAATGGGTGTTTTTGGATTTATGCAAGAACTTCATCGTTGAAATGCGAATGACAGCAGGAGAAGAGCGCACCTCATTAAGCATTAATGGGAGGAATTGCGGGTTGACTCAGACTTGCTGACGAAATAGTCGGCAATGTCAGCAGTCGGGGCGATGGCAGTAAGCAGAGACTCGTAATTGGGGATGAGCAGTGAGGCATCGTGCCAGTGGTGCTGCTGGGCGATTTTGCGCCAGTCGGCAATGGCGTCGGCATCAGGATAGAGTGTTACATCACGGCCATTCAGCACGCTGCGCTCACTCAGTGCATTGAGGTTGCTTTTTGAGCCTGTTGCCAGCCAAATCACGCCGTGAATCACCATCGAGGCGATGATGGCGGTTTTCTCGCTTTCTACGACGGCTACTGGAAAGTCGGGGTGCCGCGAAAGCAGGTGCTCCCCAAAGTAAACCAATTCGGCACGCTGGCCCTCTTGAGGCTGTTTGCGATAAATGAGCGGATATATCGATTTGTCTCGGTGTCCGCCGCTGCAGTAAGCCATTGCCTTGATCTGACGCAGGCGATGGTTGACGTCCAGGTAGCGGAACATCGTGCGGCGGCCGTCATACCCCACTTCGTAGCGCTTGAACGCTTCATGAGTGCCAGGATAAAGGCTCTTGAGAAATCTGTACAGATTGGACATTTCAACCACATTAGGCCGAGTCGTGCGTTGGTAATCCTCCCATCTCTCTTCGTAGTAGATCGGCTCCGGTCGTGATTGCACTACTGGTGCAACACGACGTGGAATATAGGGAAGCGAGTGGTGACCTCGTGTCATCGTCACACCATTCGCCCGCAGATGGGCAATGATGGTGCCTGGGGAGATTCGTGACGGTGTGCGGCAGCTGCGCCATTGCGACATCACGTCACGGTCACCCTTATAGCCGCCACTATTACGGCTCAACGAGAGCCACAGCTCCCGCAAGGTTTCCTCATCGGCTGGTGACTCGATAGCCGCTGCACGCAGCGACAAGCAGGCCCGGTACCATGTCTCGTGGTCATCCAGGCCACCAACCTGCATCACGTCCACCTGACGCAGGATGTCGTTCCAGTCATAATCGCTGGGAGTGTGAGAAGAAAAAGTATGTCGCATAGGTTTCTGATTTTTGTATAATCCGCAAAACGAAATGTTCGTGAAAAATAAAACGACGCGTTCCCCTCTGTAAAACGAAACGTTTCTTTTTGAGGTTCCCCCTCCTATTTCAAACATCATTATAATTTCATTATAACGGCGAGCATGGCCACTACCACACTCGCCGTATTATCTTCGGCGCTCGCTTCGCTCGCGCATTATTCGCAACCGGCTGGGGGCCTCGAAGCCCCCAGCCATAATCTCAAAACGCGACCACAGCTCGCACCGCCCTGGAATTGCCCTTGATGCCGCCGGTGGTGTAGTTGACCTGGCCATCACCGCCATGGAGAAGCCACGCGGTAGAAGCGTTGTATTCCGTTGACGTCCAGAGGTAATCGTTCGTTATGTTGGAGTACCGACCATTAGCTTGTGCCGCTGCAAAGATGCCTCCCTTCATCTGCTGCCAGTACACCATTCCAAGCTCGCCCAGCGTCGGCAGCCACCAGTTGTGAGCCTTAAATTTGTCTGCCAGCACCTCGCCCGGCTGCAGCGCATACGTCGGCTGATAAGCGTAGCAGTAGCTGGCCGCTGGGTAATAGAACTGACGGTAGTTGTTGCCTTTCTTCGAAACGATATCAGCGATCAGGTTCGTCAGCACATCACGCTCCGTCTGGTTCGCGTTCGCCACCGGCACCTGGGGCACGTGAGAGCCCACATCGCTCGTCACGCCGTTCAGGATGCGGTTGCGGTGACGGATCAGCTGCAGCGTCTTGTACTGGCCACGGTGAATAAAGTCGCCGGCGCTGAACGGACCGATGTCCTCCGTCAACTCTACCAGGCCCACGTCACCCACTGCCGTCGTGGTAAGGTACGTCGCAAACGATGCCATCGAGCCCAGGTTGTCGATATCGCTGTTACCGTTGCTCTGGATGTTGATCACTGGTGTGTCATAAATCGACGGGTAGCCGTCAACAGTCACGTTCGTCACGCCATAAGAGGCATCATTATATAGCCCCCAATGGTCGGTGATGACATTACCGCGAGACACCGCCAGGCGGTCAGCCGGATTGTCCGGATTGATGTAGAAGCACAGCGCCACCACAGTCTTGTACGACAACAGCTCGTCGCTATAGGTGCCGTCCGCATAGACGTAATCGCCCTCACGGCAGATATGCACGCACGGGTAGAAGTCCTTCGAGTTCTCCAGCACAGTGCCGTCCACTCGCGTCACCCTCACCGTCACCGTCAATGCCGGGGCCATCGCTTCCTCGGTCAGCTCGCTCACCGTCACCACGCCGGTCACGGGATCGATAGTCGCGTAGTTGTTGCGCGTGATCGACCACTCCACCGATTTGAAGTCATTGCCCTCCGAGTTCAGGCGCATCTTGTGCTCGCCCACGCTCTCCAGGTACTTACCCGTGATGATGCGCACATTTTCCACCTGGCTCTGCGGGTAAACGATTGTCAGGCCCTGTGAGCCGCTGTCCACGTCGCCCCAGGTCTGGAGCCAAAGCAGTTTGTCCTCAAAGCCAGGTGTAACGCCCACAAGCGTCACTGTCCCCTGCAGCTTGCAGCTGCTACCCAAGGCGGCCAGCGCATTGAGCAGGGCCAGTCCGGCGGCACCTGTCAGTCGCCAGTCCACGCTGTCGATGTCGATTTTCTTCAGCCCTGTGTTGCCGTACACCTGCTGCACGATGTACAGCGAGTCGGCCAGGGGCGTGTCCATGATGGTGACCTCGGTCATCGAGGCGTAGCCGCCGATGGCCAGGTCTTCCAAGCTTTTCAAGCCCACCAGCGTCAACGCTTCCAGCGTAGCCGGGAGCGTGAGGCTGGTCAGGGAGCCAGTGGCGGGCAGCTTCACTGCCGTCAGGCTCGTACCCTCCACATTGATTTCCTCCAGTCGCACGCACGCGCTCAGGTCGAGCGTGCCGCTCAGCAGCGGCGTATTCCTGTGGATGTAACGCTTGATGTTCGTCGCCGTCACACGCACTGCAGGGGCACTCCACCGCACGGGATTGTTAGTGCCCAGGGGATTGACGGTGATTTCCTGTAAACGGCGACCTGAGAAGCCGAACTCAGTGACCGTCTGATACTGGTCCATGTCGCCCAGCTTGAACAGGTAATCGTTACCCCTGATCGTCAATGTCGTGTCACCCTCAGAGCGAACGGCATTGAACGTGTGCTCCTCACCGGGAGACCGAAGGGCGGTGCCGCCCGTGTTCGAGGAGCCCACCGCGATTCTCGGGTACATGTGCTTCGCAGGTGTCACCTTCAGCTGGTGCGTGCCCGTCGCGCCACGCCATGACAGGCCGCCTGCAGCCGTCGAGCTCGCGAACTCGCCGTACTGGCACCAGCTTGAGATATACATCAGCCGGTCAACAAGCCACTGGTATTCAGCCCAACGCTGCGAGCCGCAGGACTGCGACAGGGCATTGGTGTCGTTGTCATACACGCCTTCAAGCTGCAGACGGTAGCTGTACTCATACACCACGCGGGCCATCTCGTTATAAGCCGCTGCAGGGAAGTAGTCCTGAGTGCTCAGCAGGTACTTCTCGAAGAAGCCCATCACGCTGCCGCCGCCCAGCTTCGACATCGCAGTCAGCATGTTGCGCATCGTCTGCTGGATGTTCGGCTGGCCCGCCTCAGCAGTGTCACGGTCCCAAGCCTCCTCCAGCAGACAGTAGAACACGCTGTCCTCTGCTTGCCAGTAGTTCTCGCCGTGCTCGTCCTTGGTGTGCTCCTCCACCCAGTAGGGCTTGCGGTTCTGACCCACATTGTTCGTCGGCAGCACCGTGTCCAGGTCATCAGCCATCCAGCGGATCAGCAGCGTCACGGGGTCGGTATAGTAGTACGTGTTCTTGCAGCGGTTGTCGGTACCGGCCACCAGCTTGATGAAGCAGTAATGGTATAAGGCATCATCGATGTGGAAGTACTCCGACGCATGCGCCTTGAAGTGTGCCAGGCGGGCCGCCTTGAACGCCTCATTCTTCGCCTGGTTGCTCTGAGACGTGTTGAACGCCTCACCGGTCAGTTCCTCATACTGTGCCAGCAGGTCAAGCGGCTGGTTGTCGATACCGGCAGGCACCCAGCGCAGCGTCGCCTCATCATATCGGTACAGGGCATAGCTGCCTGTCAACCACTTCTGCGGCGACAGGCGGGAGCCCTCGGTGCGCTGCAATGCGTCCAGAGAACCGTTGAAGAACTCGATCTTGGTCGAGTGCATATACACGAAGTTGAAGAAATCCCTCATCTTCTGCAGGGCCGTCGCGTCGCTCGGGATGTCGTCAGTCGTCACGCCGAAGCCGAAGTTGATGTTCTTCGCGCCGTTGTAGTTCCAGGTCTCTTTCTCGGCGTTGTAGGTGATAGACGTGTCATCCCAAGGCATGTTGAAACGCGCCAGGGGCACATCGTTGTCCGCACCCTCCACCATCAGCATGTGGGATGTCTTATCCTTGTCGAAGCCGAACGTCGGCTTGTCGCCCTTGCCGGCTCCGAATGTCATCAGGTTCTGGAACACGTACTTGCCTTCCGACTCGTCCCAGACGAAGAACAGCACCGGCTTCTCCAGTACCGCCAGGCGGGCGGCGGGGAACAGTTCCATCTGGCCCGGCTGCGACATCGTGCCGTCCTTCACCATCTGTTTGAACACGTCGTTATAGGCCCACGTCATGCCCAGTTTGTGGGACTGCATCGACGATGCGGTATTCACCTTGCCAACCAACTTCAGCGCTTCATATTCACCGATCTCAATCGAGTAGCCGCAGCCCAACTCAGACTTCGGGTTGCCATCGAAGTCCAGCAGCTGCGTCGTGGCAGTCGACTTGTACTGCTGGTTCCACCAGAAGTACGTCATCGCCGTCGTGCCCTGGCCCTTGTTGTCCAGGTTCGTCAGGATGCCGCTGCGTTCCTCGTCTTCGGGGTTGCGGATCTCCAGCGAGATGCCGTGCTGAGTGTTGTTCTCCATGCCGTAGTGGAGCAGCGGTCCACGGTGGCCGATCACGAAGTATTTGCCCAGGCACTTGTCCCATGAGATGCGCCCGCTGTCATCCAGGATGTCGTTGGCGGCGGCAAAGGCGATCTTCTCAGCCGTCGTGCTCATCGACGCCTTGTAGTCCTGCATGATCGCCTGCGCACCCTTGGCCGCGCGGTCGCTACGGAAGCCGAAGATGTCGATGTCGCTGCCTGTGTTGCCGATGACCAGACTCACACCCTCGGGCGTGAAACGGTCGTCGGTCTCGTAGGCGAACTCACGCTGCATCTCGCCGTTCAGGTAGATGCGCACATAGTTCGGTGACCCCTCACCGCCATACTGGGCGGTAACGGACAGATGGAAGCGGCGGCCCTCCGACCAGCCCAGATCCTGGTCTGCCTCGGTATATTTGTTCGAGGTCAGCAGCATCACTCGCAGCGGCAGCATCTTGAAGCCCCACCACACGCCGTTACTGCGTTCCGCGCCCAGCGTGACCAGCGGCTCGCTGTCATCCACCACGTTGTTCACCAGGAAGTCCAGCTCCATCACCATGCTCTTGCCGGTGTTGTCACCGCCTGTGAAGTCCTGCATTGGATTGATGGGGATTGTCAGACGGCGACCGGCAGGGATGCGCAGCACACGCACGGGAGCGCCGTTATATGTGGTGGCTATCCATCCGTCGGTGCGCCAGTCGAAGCCCTCAAAATGCTCACTTGTGGCCACGGTCTCACCTGTCACCGTGTTGATGATCGTGTCAGGGTGAGTCTCGGCGTTAGAGCGGACTGAGGGCGAGACAACAAACGTCGCACCGGGAGAGGGGGCGAAGCTCGCCTCATTCTCCAGGCCGAAGTCGATGGGGGCGTGCAGCTCGTTGCCTCCAGCGTCCTCGACCAGCATACGCGCGTCGATGTAAGTGTCGTCAACACCGTCGATGGCCAACTGCGTCGTGAACTGGTATTTCGTGCGAGGCTCGCCGCTGAAGGGCCAACGGGCATATTCACGACCGCTCACTGCATCCACCAGCCGGAACGTTACTGCCAGGGTGTCGCCGCCGGGCGTGTGCACCATCCAGTCAAGGAAATGCACGTCGGTCCAGTTGGCCAGACCGGTCGAAATGTTGTTGATGGCGACAAGGGGACTGTCGCCGCCACTGACAAGGTACTCGCTCTCCACCCAGTCAGTGTGAACGTCGTCGCTGTATTTCAGCATCGCGGACACCGTGTGAAGCCCGGGCGTGAGTACGTCGGCGATGGGCACGTCCACGCTAAGGGGTGTATCATTGTAGTTGCCGGTGATATTGTCAATCACCATTTCCTGGGCGCCGCCGTCAAACGACAGCAGCAGTGACTTGGCGACGCTGCCGGTCAGGTAATACTGCAGTGTCAGCGCACTGGCCTCGGGGTCAAACGGCACCTGGAACGCCGTCGCAGGCGTCAGCGTCAGGTTTACGATGTTCGTCTGGAACACAAACGGGATTGCCGCCGTCGCCTTCTCTGCACTCGCAGTGATGCGGACATAGATGTTGCCGTTGGGCAGCAGCCCTTTCATCGACACATAATTGAAGCGGTTGGGCTGAACCACAACCTGGCCGCGCGTCACCCATGTCTGGTTGTTCGTCGAGCTTTGGACGGTCAGCGTCACCCAGTCGGGCATCTCCTGAGACACGCCGCCCGAGTTGTACAGGTAGTTCGCCTTCAGCCGCACGGTGAAGTCACTGTTCATCTGCACGGATGCAGGGGCCGTGCCTTCAAGTGTCAAGGTATAGGCACTCTCGGAAGCTCCGCCCTTGGGGATGATGATGTCCTCGATGGGAGTCACCGCCTCATGGTCATTAAACCAGGTTTCATAGTCTGCAAGCGAGGTGAAGCCCAGCAAGTGAAGTTCCTCATCGCCGTCCTCCCAGGTGCGCAGGCAACCGATCTTGCCGGAGCTCAATGCCGATGGGATCTGACCATTAAACAGCGTTTTGATGAAACGCTCCAGTTCCTCAAAATTCACGCCCCACTTGTAGCCGTCGGGAATGTCAGTACCGTAGATGCGCTGGGTCTCGCCCGACCGGTTCTCGCCGCCCCAGGCATCGGCCAGCGAGGTCAATAGGTTTAGACCTGGTATGATTATCTCTTTTGCCATTTTGTAATACGATTTAGTTGTTAATTATGGAACCAGCCTCGATCATGGGTCCAGCCTCTGCTGTGGAACCATGCGCTGTGATGTTTTATCTTTTGCCACACCAGCCGGGCTCCTTTATATACCGCCTGGATAGGCCTGCGACCGACACGGATGTCAATCACGTCTTTCAATCCCACCTTGATCATTCGTCCTCGAGTATTAAATAGATTGTCGTGTCGCTCACATTATCGCCAAGATCATTATACGCTGCCTCTCTCAATGCTTCATGTCTAAGCACTGCATTGCCGTCAACACCGTTGCGTACAGTGAACGTGAATTCCCTCCCGTCGGTCAGGATGATCTTCAGCACATTCTCCCCGCCGCTTTCATGGCTCTCGGTGACTTCCCACCTTGCGATACCAACTCCACTCACGGCCATGAACACGGCAGCGTCCAGGTAATGCGTCTCGGCATTATACTCTATGCCGGCTTCAATACCTGCTTCCGCGGTCAAGTCCACCACCTCAACCACATCTCGCTGCTTAAACCGCAGCGGCTCGCCTGCATCATTTCGGCACAGCACAATCACACTATAGGTTCCGCGCTCAAGGGTACCGGGATCCTCCATCACGGCAATGTTGCCGTCCATCCAGGCGTCATACCTTTGTTCCTTCGAACCGCGTTTCAACACGATTTCAACCGGATACGAAGGGTTGGGCACAAAATCCGTTACAGTCGCACTCGTCTCGCCATCATCCACCGTCACCGTCTGGATGGTCAGAGGGATGGCCAGCTGCAGCTTATTTCCTTCTACATGCTTTATCTTTGCCATAATTACAACTATGTTAGTTTCGTCAGTTCTTTCTCAATTTTCTTGAGGCGGCTATAGGCATCTGTTTCGCCCACAGTGTACGTCGGTGTATCATAGGGGATATCCAGCTTGTACTCGTAGCCAATGATGCGGCTTGTCTTGATGCCGCTGGGCAGGGCTGCATGGGTAATCGTCACCTTGCTGCCGGCCTCTGGCAGACCAAAGGTTTTCTTGCCGTCAACTGTGCCACGGCCACCCCACGCCCAATCATAGAAGTTGTCACTCATCATCTGGCACTTGAACGTGAATTGGCCCTCCTCGATGGCATTGAGATAATTCATCGCTGCGGTAAGCAACTCTGATTGAGCTGCAGTCACCAGACCGAGGTCGGATATGGCCTTGGGGTTCCAACCCGTCAGGAAGAATTCGTCGCCCTGGCTGGGGCACAGGAATTCATTGGGGATGGTCGCGCCGTAGTCTTCGTTGCGGATGATGGTGTAAACCTGCTTGTCATTGTCAAAGCCGACATCAAAAGACATGCCCGCGAGTTTATAGCCGCTCGCTCCCATCGTGGACGGGGCAGTGAAACACGCTCGCAGCTTGTTGCCGTCCATGATGTACTTGGTATTGAAGGGGAACGCGCTGCCGTCGGTCTTCGCCGCCGTGAACTTGTATTGGGTCCAGTTCTGTCTGGACACACTGCCGTCATCATGAACGGTCTCCTGCGTCTTCTGCTCTTTGGTCACCGCGCCTACCTTCAGCAACAGGCGCGGGAATATCTTCTCAAAGACTACAGCTATCTCCACAAGCTTCGTGTAGTGGTTCAAACCCGAGGATTGGACATACCTGTTGGATGTGCCAAGGTGAAGGCGGCGCTCGCCCAATTTGCTCAATACCCCACCGTCAAGGTCTGGGGTATAGTAGGAATAGGGCACCTGCATCAGGTCAAGCCACTTCGGTGGAATAGTGAACTCTTCGTCAACGTCAAAGCCGTCACTGTAGATGTATGTGTTATTACTACGCTTGATCTGGCCGATATAGCTGTAGTCTGCCTCACCCTTGACACGATGGTAAGGATTCAGCACAGCCTGATAGGTTGTGTCCTCCCACTCAATCTCCAGTCGCTTGCCGGCAGTGGCTGCAGTGCCCTTCGCCGTCAACGAGGGTGAACAGGACAACGCATAAGTGCCGCCGATGACCTGGCTGCTGTTGGCCGTGGCTGTTACTTTAATCTCTATCTGTTTGCGCTCCGACACCTGATATGTCGGGTAAGTGATGTTGAACCGGCAGATCCACACCCGCACGGTATCGTCAAGTGTCTCTGTGCTGTAGGCGGTTACGGTCTGAGTGCCCACAACCACGTTCCCGATCATCGCCTTGAAGGTGATCGACTGCGGGTAGGTGCTGCTGCCGCTCAACCTCAGCGAAAGGTCAATCAGCCCGGAAATATGGTATGTATCTGGCGATACCGCGTTACTCTTGATCGTCGCATTCAAGGGGTTCGCATTGTCTATGATGGAGCTCCACGTGCTCATGCTGTTCTCTACCAGGGTGCTTGAGCCGTCCACCTCGTCCGGTATCATGTCCAGCGACAGCTCGCGGTGAGTGTCACGGCAAACAAAGGAGGATGCGCCGGATGGCTTCACGGCATCATCGACCGTAAATACGAGGTGCTTGTCGTAGTCCTCAGGGATATTTTCTGTGCCGCCGTAGGCGTAGATGCGGTTCGCATACGTCTGTTGGTCTCGGCTCACATCCATCTTCTCCACCGTGTCACCCACGATGAAATCGAGGGGCGTGTTGCTCAATTCGCATTTACCGAAGTGGATAACGTTACTGTGCTCCACACCGTTCACCGTTACAGCATCGCCTTCTGTCACCCACCACTCGCATTCCCATTGCTCGGCAATCTTGTTCAATGCGGCAATCATCTTGATGCCGTCATACAACACACACTTGACCTCATCGGCCTTCTCTGCACTCGAGTGGATGGCCACGATATAGTCCAACCCGGGATAGATGCCCTTCAGGTTGCACAGCAACTGCTGGGCATGGACCTGGAGCCTGTCGGTCAACTTCCATTTGGCCTCCTTGCGGGTAAACACGCCTTCATCACTCGATGCGACAATATACGTGGTGTTGCCCGATATGGTGGTCACAACGGCATTCGAGGAGGCCGCATTGACGATGGTGAGCGTGTGGAGCAGGTTCTTCCATTCCATGTAGCTCTTCTCAAACTTCAGCGAGTAGCCATAACCGCCGGTCGTCGGGTCATATTTTGGCATCTGATCTTCGGTCAGCAGAAAGCGGCCAAAGATCTCGTCATCGAAATAATCGCCGATGGCGAAGTGGACAGCATCGCCCAGCGTGAACTCCAGCTGGATGTAGTCCTCCTGCATCAGCATGAAGCAGCGGCGCGAGCGGGTAGTGATGGGCACAGTGGCGACGGTGACATCCGATGCGTTGAACATGTCAAGGCTCGCACCGCCCTTGCGCCTGATCGTGATCGTGGCATGTGACCGTTGGCTTATTCCTATCATGATTCCTCCTCATTAGGGTTTGAACTGGTAAGCGTCAGCGTCGGGGCAGTGCCCAGGCCAAGCGTCGGATAACGCTCTATGAAGCGAACGGCAAACTTGCCCAGCGTGCCATTGTAGGCGGCAAACTGGGTGCAGGACAGATATTGCAGCCTGAACTTCAATTGCTGGCCATATATTGTGAAGGTAAGTATCACGCCCTCGGGGACGTTGTTCAATGCAGCGATGAACGCCCGTAGTTTGGTCACAAAGTCCTCAAACGTGGATGCAATCAGGTGCATCTCAAGCGTGAGCTCACGGGAGGCAAAGTGCGTGTCGGCCCAGATGTCAACTCGCTTGCCGTCCTCAAGGCGCGACTCGTTGCTGATGCGCTCCTTCAGGGCGGGCGGAGTGAGCAATGCCGACAATGCCCCGTCGCTCAGGGAAATGCCGTACTCTGTTTTCAGATCATGAGTCCCGTCCCAGTTGAATATCGTGCAGGTTCCTCTCGGCATAGCATTACAATGTTTTGATCTTGTCAGCAATAGTGTTGATCGCATCACCGTACTGGGCGGCGATACGCGTATATCTCGCGATGTCCTCCAGGTGACCGTTACCGATCAGCAGCAGGTTCCGCATCTCGTTCAAGGCGGTGCCGCTCGCGCTGGCCACAACCGACAGGCCCTGCAGAGCCGTCACAGCAGCGGTCAGCGACTGGTTCTCGCGCTCCATCCCGATCTGCAGGGCAGTCAACCGGCCGTTCAACTCGTCGCCCTGCTCCTGGGTGAACGAGGACACGGCTCCATAGGCACCGCTGCCCTCGCCTGTGCTACCCCAGCCGAACTGGTCGCGCAGCATCTCGCGGTCCTTCAGCGCCTGCTGGGTGATTTCGTCCCATTCGCGGCGCAGCGCGTCTTGCTCGGCCTTGTCGATGCCGTCGGTCTCGGCGGCCTTCCTGAAGTTCTCATACCACTTTTCGATCATCGGCTTGTACTGGTCAGCAACCAGGGCACCGATAATCGCCTCACGCAGGTAGTCCTCAAAGTTCTCGGCAAAGTCCGCACTGTTGCTGTCAAGGTCCGACAGCATCGACTTGAAGTCCTCCTCCACGCTGTCGAGCGACACGCCGGTCAACTTCTCGGCATAAGCCTCTGCGGCCTCCTCAAGCTCGCGCCAGTAACCGATGTAGTCATCCATGTACTGCGCCGCGTCCTGGTAGCCTTCATCAGCCAGCTGCTTGATGTGGGCATACACGTCGGGGGCATCCTTAGCCACCTTGTGCATCTGCTCGCTCGTCAGCGTCCAGAACTCGCTCGCGCTCGTCACGCTCTTGCCTACGATCTGGGAGATGCGCTGCCACTCGCTGGAGTTAACGCCTTCATTGATCTTGTGGTTCGATGAGCTCTTGCCTCCAATGCCCAGAAAGCCGTTATTATACGCCGCACCCATCCGCCGCAGCTGCTCTTGAGTGTTCGCCTCTGACTGCGCCAGGTTCGCCTGCATCTGCTTGTAAACCTGCTCCGCATCCGAGAAGGAGGCTTCACCCAGCTCATCGGTCAGTGCCTCCACACTGTAGCGCAGCGCCTCGTTGCTCTCGGTCAACCGCTCCATGTCCTCGGCAAGGGTCTTGTCACTGTCGCCCATCCCGGCAATGCCCCATGAGCCCAGGGCGTTGCCCAGGGTTCTGATCGATCCGTACACGCCGTTAACCACACCCATCAGGTTGCCGCTTTTCAGACTTTCCCATGCCTCTGTGGCATATTTCGAGGACTCGGCAAATTCGCTGAAGCCTTTACCGAATTTCGTGTCATCAAGATCCAGCTGCTCGATGAAGTCCATTGCGCTCTGCACATTGTCGTTGATCGTGTGCACGATCTTGTCAATAATGGCAACGGTCTGAGCCATGCTCCCGCCCGCAGCCTCACCGGCAGCGGCGGCCTCACCCATGGCAGTGGCGGCATTGTCTGATGCGGCAGCAAAGTTCTGCTCACTGCCGGCAAGGTTGTCAATCAAACCCTGCATCTTCTCGAAGGCCTCGCCCTTGAAGTTCGACAGGATCTGGTCGGCGTTCTCCACCTTGATGTCCTTGGCATCAAGCTTCACGCCATATTTCAATGCGGCACCCTGGATACCTGCCTTCGCGGCATTGACGGCCTCCAATGCTCGCTCATACTCCCGCTGTGCCTCCACGGCTCGCTCCTGGGCGCGCAACGCTTCTTCCTCCAGGCGCTTGCGCTCCTCCAGGGCAGGTATCGTCAGGCCAAACGCTTTCTGCCATTCGTGCTGGCGGTCAACCATGCTGGCCTCAATCTTGTTGATCTGCTCCACCACGGTCTTGTAATCGGTGGCATTGAGGGTGGCATCCTTCAGGTATTGGTTCAACTGGTCTCGCAGCTGGCCCAGGTGCTCCACCGACAAGCGGTCAAGGTCGCCAAACACCTGGTCCCACTGGATCTTGTCCTTGAACTGGGAGAAGTCCAATTCCTTCTCCAGCGTCTTCTGCTCTGCAATCAGCGACAACCGCTCGCCCTCGGTCGCTGCCGCAGCGATCTTCTTGGAATACTCCTCGGCAATCGCCAAGCGCTGCTGCTGGTACGTACCATATTCACGCAAAAACGAAGTCAACGCAGCCGCCTCATTGTCCTGGATCTCTTTCAATGAGTTTGCATATACCTGGTTGGCGGCAGCGACCCGTTTCTTTAGAGCGTTATTCTCTTCATCGGTGTATGCTTCATTGCTGGCCGCTCTCTTGTATTCTTCACTTTCGTAGAACTTCTTGCCCTCGTTTTTCTTCTGGGCATCCCAGAGCTTTTTGGCTTCGTCGATCCTCTGTTGACGCAGGTCCTCATACCACCGCGTGACAGAGGTGATTTCCTTATCACGGGCAAGTTCTATCTCAGCAAGGGTCTTTTGGGTACCTTGGCGCATGGCACGGATTTCAGCCTCACGCACCTCCAATTCCAAATCTGCTGACTTGCGTCCCTGCTCGGTCATCTGGCGCAAGTGAATCTCGGCAATCTTGTCATATTCATCGGCTTGCTCCTTAGCAATACGAGCCCGATCTCGGGCGGCTTTCTCGGCAGCACGCTTCTTCCTTGCCTGCTCTTTAGGGTCAATAAAATCAGATGTTGGATCTGTCGTTGGTGTGGGGTCTGGTGCTTCTTCTTCAATCTCATAGAGACCTTTCAAGTTCTCAACAAATTGTTTGGATGCCTTGTTTGCATTTATGATGTCATAGCCTAATTCTTTGACGCTTGTGCGAAAATCAACAATACCATCAGTAGCATTCTTGCCCCAACGAAGCGTCCACATGGTGGCTTTCTCAAGATCCTTCCAGTCCTTTGCGTTAAGTCCTTTCCCGTTCCCAAGCGTGGCAAATTCAACGAATTTCCTATAAAGTTCGGAACCTCGTTCGTTGCCATATTTGTCGATAAGTGTTTTATATGCCTTGTCAAGTTTTTCTTGGATAACTTTGTCAGTAGCATCAAGTTGTTTCTCGACAATAGACTTCATCTGACGAGCCGCAATAGACTTGCGGATAGCAACCGTCAGCTTGTCGTACATTAATACCAGATTACCAACCTTCGCCCATTCCGTTTCAAGACCCGCATAGTATTGACTATATTGGTCAATAATCTGCTGCTTGATTTTCTTGTATTCTTCTGTTCCTTCTCCCGCCTCAATCAACTTGCGGTTGAGTGCATCAAGTTTTGACATCTCCTGCATCGTTGCCGATTCGATGCTTGCTTGTGCCTCACTCAACGCACTTGCGGCATCGTCAAAGGCATCTGTGGCAGTCGCAGCTGCGACAATGGCCGAAACAAGGGCAGACAAAGCGACTGCTGCTGCAACGTATGGATTGGCAAGCATAGACTTGTTAAGTGCATCCTGGGCCACCTTGAGTATGCTTGTCTTTGCAGCAGCGGCTGCCGCCGCCACGCCATGCGCCTGCTCTACCGCAGTGACTGTTATCACTGCCGTTTTATATACCCCATAATTGGCAATGAGCAAGCCGATGGCTTTTGCAACAGCCTCGTAGTTCTCTACCAGTTTGGTCACACCGCTGATGGCACCTGTAATGATTCCCTCACTCTTTGTTCCGACCTCGTTGAATGCTGCATCCACTGCATCACTGAGCATCGACAACTGGCCCTCAATGGTTTTTGCGGCATTCTCACTCATGTTAAAGAACTTGCCGCCAGCACTGGTGGCATCAATGAAAGCCTGTTGAACCTGCTGAGCGGAGATCTTGCCCTTGCTCATCTCGTCTTTGAGCTGTGCAATGGATTTGCCTGTCTTCTCAGAGATTGTTGCCAGCGGATTAAATCCGGCATTGATCATCTGGAGCAGATCCTGACCCATCAGTTTGCCAGTCGCTGACATTTGCGAAAAGGCCAAAGCAAGGGAATTGAATTTGTCGCTCTCGCCCATCGACACGTCCCCAATCGCCTTGATAAACTGAGGGACTTTATTAGCTTCGACGTTGAACGACAGCATCGTCTGTGTCGCCTTGGTGATGTCACTGAACTCCAAGGGTGAGATTTTGGCATATTCGCGCACCTGGGACATCAGCTCATCTGCCTTTTCCTTGCTGCCGAGCATTGTACGAATAGCCGTATCTGCTTTCTGGAATTCCCCACGCACACGCACCATGTCACCTATGAGCTGCTTAAACACTGCAGCACCGCCAAAGGCAGCCAGGTACTTACCCATGGAGTTACCCATCGACTTGCCGATGCCATCAAACTCGCGCTGCATCTTGGTCCCCTCGACTTTGACTTCTTCGGTAATACGCCTCACTTGGGCCTTTACCTCCTCACTGCCCGACTTGAATGCCCGGGAATCCAGACTTATGATGAATTTTACCTCTGACATTTTAACTGAACATTTTCGCTATCTTCTCTGCATTATTCGGATCATCACCGTCGATCACTTCGCCGTCAAGCAGATGCAACGGCACCCGTTTCCGCTCCTCCTCGCTCAGGATCAGCTGCGTCACCCTGTCTGCCAGCAGCACCGTCAGCGCAGCATACGACACGCCCCACACCGTGTACTCCAGCGTCCAGCCATATCGCTGCAGCACCACGTCTATCTGTTGCCCGAACAGTGTCTTGCCACCGAAGGTCGGTGTGTTATTCTTCTTGTATGAACTCACACGGCGCAGCCGCTCCACCTCCTTGACGATACCACTTGACTCCAGAAAGTCATCAACCTGGGTGCTCGACAGCAGCTCAATCAGCAGCGTCGACAGTTCCTCAGCCTCAACATGGCTGTCAAGCCACGAGGCTCGCTCATCAATCAACCCGGCATCCATCGCCTCATCACGGCCATGGCAAGACCACAACGCGATTAACCGGCAGCACTGCAGCCGGTCTCGTTCCACAGCACCGATCACCGCAACAACCGGGTCGATAGTCATCTCCAAACCCAACTGGTCGATGCCGCCTTTCAGCATCATCGTCACCCCCAGTGACGGTGGGTACAGCGTCAAGCGGCGACCAGCCACCTCGATCTGGTGACGGCGCTCCAGCAATATGTCAATACCTCGAGTATCCATTCTGTAAACAAATCTGCCTGCTTGACGGTGCACCTCGCGGGCACTCCGCCAGCAGGCAGTCTCTACTTGTCAGCTCAATAAAAGGATACCCATCATGCGGCGTTATCACCAAGGGCTGTTCCACCCAGGGTGAACTTGCCGGCATTTGTGCTCGTGCCTTCGGTGGCTGTGACTGTGCCGATGTTTACGGCCTTCTTGATTGCACCTGTTGAGGGCACAACGGGGCTGAAGGTGATTTCCCAGATGGCACCGTCTACAGCGGTGTACGTCTCCATGATGCTCACAGCACACTCACCGCAGTAAAATCCGGGTGCACTGGCATCCTCAGGCTGCAGTGCAACGGCAACGTTTTGTTTCGTGTAGCCGTCGGCACTGCTTGCGTCAAGCAGCACAGCGGGCAATGTGCGGCCCTGAGCCATCCTGATATGCATCACCAGCTCATAGGTGTTGGCCTTGATCTTCACGGCCTCGTTCTCGCCGCCCTCGATCTTTGCCTCCACCTTGTCGCCTTGCTGGCCAGTCAGCTGGGTCGTGTCTTCGGCAGGGGTGGGCAACTCAGCAAAGGCGTTAGCAGTCTTCAGCGAGTTTTTCGCACCTGTAAATATGCGGGGCTTACCCCAAGAAATGTTTGCCATATTTCTTTCTCTGTTTTTATTGTTTGAAAATTCTGTTGATTAACTTCGGGAGAGCCATCCCGATCTGAACTATGATAATGCCCGTCAAGAGCCATTTTAACGCCGTTGGAATGCCGTTGGGAGGTTTCTCCTCCCGTTGTTCGCTGTACAGCCGGTAACCGGCTTCGGCCAGCGCGTCAATCGCGCGTCGCTGCGTCGCAATGGTCTCTTCGTAGCGTTCACACTGCAGCTGCAGGCTGTCACACGTCGCCTCCACGACTATCACCTCTGGCTTGCCGGCGCCTCCAGCCTGGCGCTGCACTTTCACGTTGGCCTGGCCGCTCCGACCTGTCCAGCTCGCGCCCTGGGGCGTCGAGAACAGACTGTCAGCAGCTATCGTCAGCTTCACCCTGCTCTCCGGCACGGTCACTGGCTCCAGGCGCTTGATGGTCATGCGCTCGACGCTGTCCGCCAGGCGGTAGGCGTGCGCCTGGGCCACCTCGCCCGTCTGGCTTGCGTTGCTCGTCTTTCGGCTGCTCGCGCATCCGGCGCAGCACAGGGCAAGAAGCACTATACTTGCAACTGTTGGCATCATCGATCGCTTTACGCAATCGGGCCATCTCGCGCTTCGTCGCGCTGAGGTCTCTTCTTGTCGCATTCAGTTCCTGTTTTAGCGGTTCTACAATGTTCTCAACCAGGATACGGGTGGCCTGCTCGGTGTTGGTGATGTTCACGGTGTCGGCTTCGGCACGCGCTTTCCTGGCCTGGCTGCGCCACGTCAACAGGAAAGTCAGCAGCCCCACCAGGCCACCGCTCAACACGATATTCAACACGTCATTCCAGTCCATCTCTCTTGGTTCTTTATTTCTGATTGATGCCGATTTCCTTGAGCCATTTCGGCACGTCGAAGCTCGGGCAAGCCTTCGCGGCAAGCTGGTTGTGGCCCACGATCTTCACCTTCGGGTGACGGCGGTGGAACTCCAGCACATAGCGCTTCATGGCTTCTTTCTGGGCAGCGGTACGCGTGTCACGCGCCTTTTTCACATCGTTGGCGTCAACGCCACCGACATACACCACATGGCGGCTCACCTGGTTAAAGCCCTTGGCCCCGTTGGTCACCTCCCAGTCATCGACCCACGCGTCCTCGTTATTCTTTACCAGACGCTCAACACGTCCGTCTAGGTGTATCATGTCGGTATAGCCCACCTGCTTCCACCCGCGACCGCCTCGCGAGACGGGCGAGGTGTGCCAGCGACGGATGTCATCGCTGGTCACCTCTCGCCTCGCGGGAGTGGCGGTGCAATGAAGCACAAGGTATTTCAGCTCTTTTCTCATTCTCTTTAAGCGCCAGCCTGGTAGCCGCTGCGCATCACCACGCCGGCATCAGCCTTCTTGGGCATACAGATGAAGTAGTGGCGGAAGTTGATCTTGTTGCGCTGGTACTCGGGATCGGTCTCGGCAGGGCTGTAGTACATCTTGGTCGAGCCTGTGGCCTTGAACACACGCGGGGTGTAGAAGGCAAACGAGCACTGGAACTCACCTGCACTGGCGGTCGTTCCCAAATCCTTCTTCTTACCAGCAGTCGTATAAAGAGGGTTATTCGCGAACTCGTAGATGTCAAAGCCGTACTGGCGGCCCACCGTTCCGTCGGTGCGGTTGATGTTATACTGTTCCTTGAAGGCCTGGCTCGTCTCCAGCAGGTCGTTCACGTGGTCACTGCACAGCACCAGGCGACGGTTTTCTGCCGGAACATTCAGCCCGTCCATGGCGCGCTTCATGTTGATCACGTCCTGCATCGTCAGCTTCAGCCTGCCAGTGACGGCATCACGCTCGCCGGTAGTGGTGAGCACAGGGGTCTTCGCTGCGTGTTGAGCCGCACACAGGGCATGGGCGGCCTTGGCAAACTTCGAGTCATTGATCGCGTTGCCGTGGCTCTCCTTCACCCTCGTCATCTTGTCATAGCTCAGGGCATACAGCTCATCGTCAGTCACGGGGGTCACCTTCGTCTGGAACTTGTCCAGGCCAATGGGGATATCTTCATCTTCAAGGGCTTGCAGCGGGATGGGATATGTCGTATTGTTAATCAATACATCAGGATCAACACCCACGTCAACCAGGTGGATCACGTCATTATCAACCAGGCTTGAAGCGTCGGGAATCCCCGCAAGCCACGTGGCCTCAAGTCCACGGCGCAGGTATTTCACCATTTCACCGGTCCACACCTCAGTCAACACACCGGCACGGGCTACGCCCACGGGCATGACGTTCAACGCGCTGCCCACTGCAGCAATCACATTAGCGCCAATGGCGCCGGCCATCGGGTCAAAACCTACCGTATGGCCCACAGTTGCGCCCATCACGCTGTTAAACACCAGCGATGTCAGGGCAAGAAACAACATCTTCAGTTTCATGTTTTCATTATTTAATGGTTCAACTTAATCGGCGATTTCACACTCAATGCCGTACTCGGCCTTGTACAGGCGCTTGTACTCATCGGGCTGCTCCTTGCGCAGCTCCATGATCTTGTCCTCGGGGACGTCGCTCAACTTTTGCCAGGCACTGCCCGTAGGGGCTCCGCCCTGGTGACCGATCACCTGGCTCAGCTTCACCTGCGGCGTCATTGCGCCAAAGGTCGCATTCAGGCTCTCCAGGCCCACCTGCTTGCCCAGTTCCACGAAGTGGGACTTCTTGTCGGGCGAAATCTTCTTCTCGGCGATGGCACCGTCAACGGCAGCCTCGATGCGCGACAGCTTCAACGCGCCATTCTCCTTGGCCAGTTCAGCGCGCTCATCGGCAGCGGTCTTCAGTTCATTGATCTTGGCCTTGATGGCCTCATCACTTGCGTCTGCCGGCAGTCCCAGCAGCAGGGCAATCTCTTTCTTGTCCATGTCTTCTTCTTGATTATTATGTTGGTTTAACTTCGGCAGGGGGCTTTCACCGCCCATGCCCATCTCTAATCGTTGGCCGTCCTTCATCAGCACGATGGCGTCATCATTGGCACCGATGTCAACAAGGCTCACCTCTATCAGCTTGCTCTTGGTAACGGTCGGGCGTGTCTGACCCTCGACCAGGTATTCCTTGTCATCGCTCAGTTCAATGATCTCAAGACCGGCACTCACCATCTTAAGGCTGCCGAACTCCCACTGCTTCTTGCAGCGCTGGCTCAGCTCGGTGGCCTCGTCAAACATCAGCTCGCCGGTCACTTCGTCGCCCTCGACCTTCAGGTCTGCCACATAGCCTATCACCTGGCCGCGCTCGTGCATGTACAGCAGCACGGGGTTGCGCTCATACTGAGACAAGTCCATCCCGGCAGTCAGCACCCGCGTTTTGTAGCTGTTCAGGCGCTCATTGGTAATCCTTACTCTTTTGGTTTTTGACATCGTCTTTTCGGTTTTCTTCTGTCGCGATTGCATCGCGACTATGTGATTAAAAGCAATGCAAAGTTGCGCCTTTCAACCCACCTGAACAAATAAGTGTGAAGCCCTTGCACACTTCCGTGCAACCCCTGCACGCTTCTTTGCCATGCTCACGTTTTTCGGCCAATTTTGCACCGTTATTCACATTTTATTTTTTGCAAAAAATGAAGAAATCCGAATTAGAAAACAAAAAATCGCTCGGGCGTTCCCTCTACCTCTCCGGCATGGAACTCACCGAGATCTCCGAGCGACTCAACATCAGCCGCCAGACTATATCCAAGTGGGCCAATACAGAGGGATGGAAGGAGACACGTGCCGCCAAGAACATTACCCGACAGGAACTGGTCAACAAGTTGCTGCTTACCATCGACCGCCTCATCACCTCGGTGAACGAGTCCGAGGATCCGACGCTCATCGCCGGTCTGGGCGACCGCCTGGCCAAACTATCATCTGTCATTGAGAAGCTCGACAAGAAGGCCAACGTGGTCGATGCCATCGAGGTCTTCATGGCCTTCAACAGGTGGATCCAGGACAAGGCCTCGAATGATCCCGAAATCACGCCGGCACTCATCAAGGCCATCAACAAGTACCAGAACGAGTTTCTCATGGAGAAGATGTCTCCCAATTCCGAGCTCTGATCATGGCTAAGGTAACGGGACTAAAAGAACTCCAGGAGGAGTGGAAAGAGCATTGCCGGCAGATCCAGAGCCTGACCGACACGTCAAGCCTTCTGCGTGAGAACGCCACACAACGCGAGCAACGCATTAAAAGGCTCCAGCGTGACTATGCCGCTTTCTGTGAATACTACTTCCCCCATTTCCTCACCCTGCGTGACAAGGTGACTGGAGAGCCCATACGCACCATTCACAACGCCCCGTTCCACAACCAGGCTGCCGCAAAGGTCAAGAACACACCCAACCTCAAGGCGGTGTTCAAGTGGCCTCGCGGTCACGCCAAGTCCACCCACTTCGACATTTTCATGCCACTCTGGTTGATGTTCCAACCGAAGCGGCTCATCAACTTCATGGTGATTGTCGGCAAGTCTGAGGACAGTGCCGACCGCCTGCTTGGCGACATCCAGGCCGAGCTGCAGTACAACAAACGTATCATTGCAGACTATGGCCAACAGATGTCGCTCGGCAACTGGACGGAGGGCGAGTTCACCACCAAGGACGGGGTGTATTTCCTGGCTTGCGGACGTGGGCAGTCGCCACGTGGACTTCGCAAACGCGAATCCCGCCCTGACTATATCGTCATCGACGACCTCGACGACGACGAGCTCTGCCGCAACGAGCGACGCGTCCGGGAACTCACGGACTGGGTAAAGGAAGCTCTCTTTGGTGCCCTTGATGTGGGACGTGGCCGTTTCCTGATGGTGGGCAATCTCATCAGCAAGACTTCTGTACTGGCTAACATTTGCGCCACAAAGGGCGTGCATGTATCGACGGTCTATGCTGTTGACAGCGAGGGCAACCCCGTCTGGAAAGAAAAATGGACCAAACAGGAGGCTCAGGAATATGCCGATTTCGTTGGCTTCCGCGCCTGGAACAAGGAGATGATGCACAACCCCATCGTGGAAGGAACTGTATTCCGGCAGCAGTGGATCAGGTGGGCCAAGCGACCGGCATGGAAGAGATTCTCGGAGTTTGTCCTGTACATTGACCCATCATGGAAAAGCAAGAAGACCAACGACACCAAAGCTGCCAAACTTTGGGGCAAACAAGGGACCAACCTCTGGCACCTCCGCGCTTTTGTGCGCAAGGCCTCTCTGGCAGAACTCGTCCGCTGGTGCTATGACATCTACGAGTGGAGCATGGACATTGGCATAGCCATTAACTTCGCAATGGAAGCCTCATTCATGCAGGACATACTTCTCGACGAGTTTACCACCGAGGGCAACCTGCGTGGCTACCAGCTCCCCATCACGGGCGACACACGCAAGAAGCCGGACAAGTTCCAGCGCATCGAGGCCATCAGTCCGCTATGGGAGCGCGGCTTCGTGTTCTACGACCAGGCTCAGAAGGATGATCCCGACATGCAGGCCGGACTCGACCAACTGCTGGCTTTCGAGAAGGGCATGTCAGGTAACGACGATGCGCCCGATGCCGACGAGGGTGCCATCTGGTTCCTCCAGCGTAATACGAGACAAGCAAATTTCAAACCCAGGTTCGGCAGACGCCCGACCTCAAAAAACCAATGGTGACAAAATGAAAACAATCAAGCAACTCATTTTCGCCTTCCGCTACAAGCGGGCTGTCCGCCAGGCTAACAGGTTAGCACAGGAGACAGGGCTGCGTTACTACGTCCTCTCGATGGGAGGCTCACTCAAGGTCGTGCCCAAGCAGACCATCAAACAACTCGTCCAGCAGCACCGCTTCCGCAAGGGAACCAAGGTCAAGGACATCGAGAAAATCGCTTTACACATCACCAAATAGACATCGATATGTTTATCAACGACGAGGACTACAGCGTGGTCATCGGTGAGCAGGCCTTGAAGGTCATTTCTCAAGTCAGTGACGACAACCGCGCCAATGCCGAGGATGAGGCCATCGAGGAAATCTCCTCTTACCTCCGGCCAAAATACGACACCAGCGCACTGTTCAGTGCCGAGGGCAACGAGCGCAACAGACTCATCGTCATGTATGCCTGCGACATCGCGCTTTACCACATGTCGGCATCATTGCCCCAGAAGATGGGGACCGAGATCCGCAAGGAGCGCTACGAACGGGCCATCAAGTGGCTGGAGGGGGTCCAGGCCGGCAAAATCGTGCCGGACTTGCCAGTCGCCACCGACGAGGAGGGCAACCCGGTGGGCTTCCCCATGGTTTACGGATGCCAAAAGAAACTGCGACACAACTGGTAATTGACACATCACATCATGAGTAAGAAAAAGAATAACGGCAAGCAGGTGGTCGAGACGCCTTTCGGATCCTTCCGCCTGGCTAAGAAAGATGCCACGCGCTTCAAGAAGACGGTCATGCAGCTCCAGCGCACCACCGACTCGCTCATCAGGCGAGACATCGGGGACTGGCGCAATGCCTGGCAGATGGCCATCAACGTGGATCATCCCAACAGGCAGTCTCTGTATGACATCTATCGCGACGTTGCTGTGGATTTGCATCTATCCGGCTGCATACAGCAGCGCGAGGGCTTTGTCATGGCGCGGTCGTTCAAGCTGGTCAATGCGGACGGCGACGAGGATGAAGAGGCGTTGACCTATTTCGACGCTGCCTGGTTCAAGGATCTCATCAGGCTCGCACTGGATGCTAACTATTGGGGGCACTCGCTCATCGAGCTTGGCAACATCATCACGACAGAGGACGGAAAACCGGCCTACGATGGGGTAACGCTCATACCTCGCAAGCATGTCATTCCTGAATTTGGGCGTGTTATCACCGACCTGGGACAGGACTGGACGACGGGCATCGACTACCGTCAGCCACCTTTCAGTGACTGGCTCATCGAGGTGGGACGGCCCAATAACCTGGGACTCTACCTCAAGGCTGCCACACAGACGATCCCCAAGAAAAATGCGTTGGCATTCTGGGACACGTTTGCCGAGATCTTCGGGATGCCCATGCGCATCGCCAGGACCACGACACGCGACGACAAGGAGATGAAGCGCATGGAGAAGATGATGGCCGACATGGGTACCGAGGGCTGGGGCATCTTCCAACAAGGCACCGAGATCGAGGTGGTCGAGTCTTCCAGGGGCGACGCGTTCAATGTCTATGACCGACGCATCGAGAGGGCCAACAGCGAGCTCTCTAAGCTCATCATCGGACAGACCATGACCATCGAGGACGGCAGCTCACTCAGCCAGTCCGAAACACACCTCGAGGTATTCCAGAATATCATCGAGGCCGACTGTGACAGCATCCGGGATATTGTCAATGACCAGCTCATCCCGCGCATGATCCGACACGGCTTTCCTCTCAAGGGGCTGCGCTTTGAGTGGGACTACAGCGTGGACTATTCACCCGAGCAGCAGGTGGCCTATGAGACCATGGTGCTCAACAACTATGAGGTGGCTCCGTCCTATTTCGAGGACAAATATGGTATGCCGGTAGGTGAGCGCCGCAACAATGCCAATAATCCGCCCACAGAGCCGCCACAGGGCGACGAAGAAGGCGAAGGTGAGGAACAACCCACTGGAGAGCAAAACGGCCAGCAGGAGGCGACGGTGCGCCCTTTTTTCGACTGAGCCCCGCCGACTACGCGGGGCTGCACCAGCGTTATGCCGAAATATTGGGATGTCACGTGGGCGGCGGCTTTGCCGACGTCGCCCTCGCTCGTGAAGATCTCGAGCAGGAGATCCGTGACCAGGTGCACCAGGCATTCGAGGGCATGATGCACGCGCTCTATCGTCAAGAGGGGGCCATGCTCCAGGTCGAGATCATCCAGGAACCCGAGGTGACCGACTTCATTTCCACACATGCCGGGGTACTCAACCAGGCCATGCAACGGGCACCGCTGTCCGATGCCATGCGCCACCGGCTTGAGCGCTCCAATTTCATATTCTCGGGATTTAAGACCTACCACGAACTTAACGAGGTCTTCCCCTCACTCATCGACGAGAATGGCGAGCGAAAGCCCTTCGAACGCTTTTTGAACGACGTTCTGGCCATCGACAGCACCTACAACCGCAACTACCTCCGTGCCGAGTACAACTTCTGCCAGGCTTCGGCGGACATGGCTGCCAAGTGGGAGCAGATCGTGGCCGACGGCGACCGGTACAACCTCCAGTACCGCACCCAGCATGATGACAAGGTGCGTCCTGAGCACGCCGCCCTCGATGGGGTGACACTGCCGCCTTCAGATCCGTTCTGGGAGTCCTACTACCCGCCCAATGGATGGAACTGTCGCTGCACAGTGGCCCAGGTCCGCAAGTCAAAGTATCCGGTGACAGATCCAGAGGAGGCCCGTGCCCGGGGTGAGGAAGCCCTGCAGAAAGACACCAGGGGCATCTTCCGCTTCAACTCAGGCAAGCAAGGCAAAACCTTCCCCGACTACAATCCCTACACCATCAGCCGGTGCCGGGACTGCGACATCGCCCAGGGAAAAGTAAATCTGGCATACATCCCCGACAACGAATTGTGTAACGCTTGCCTGGTTATTCGACAAATTGAACAACAGCAGTGCAGACCAACAGATGAACAAAAACGCGAAATACGGGATGCTGCTTTCACTTGGGCCGATCGACATCTTGACACGGTCCAACTTTCCACAGGTCCAGCAAAGCGCACCGTTATCGTGAACATCGACACTGGTGACCACCTGCTCGTAGGTAAAAAGTTCTTTACAGAAACTTATGCAAAAGCACATAATAGCCGAAAACTTGCGGAAACAATGAGACTGGTAACCGAATTTGGAGAATGGTTACCTAATGCTATCTATACAGGAGCAGAAGAAGGTCGTCATCATGATTATCAGTTCAAAGTCTATGAGGCGACCTATCAAGGTGTGAGAATTGTGTGCAAAGTCAAAGATTTGCCAGAGGGCTTATTTGTTTACACTATGAGGGTCTATCATTAGACAACAAAAAAAGGATTACCCTGGCCTCCCCGGAATTCAGCTTGAGCTGCCGGTTGAAGGTGGACTAATCCCGCAACAAAAGTAATACTTATTTTTGAATTACCAACTATCATGGACAAAAAAAATAAAAAACGCTACTGCATCGACGAGAAGATCAACAGGCAGATCCGCCGTGACAGAATGAGGACAAAAACGGGCATTCTCATATTCCTGTCAGTCGTAATGACCGGCGTGGTCCTCCTTCTCGCCCTCGTTATCGGGTCCATTTTCAGCATCTATAAACCATAATATACAACTATCATCATGGACAAGAAATTATCCGTCAACATCGAATTTAGCCGCGACCAGGTAGCAACAGTGTCAACTCTCGCTGGTGTTGAATTAAACCAGGAAATATGGGACAAAGTCACCGAGAAGCCGGTCAACATCAGCATGAACGACATTGATGACACGGAAGCCCGGCTTGGACTGTTAATCGCCATCGTTGGCATTGCCATGGGCAAAGCCCTCTGACAATACTCACATAGCACAAAGAATCGGCACAGCCTCAGCACTGTGTCGATTCTTGTCTTGTAGTGCGAGCCTCTGGCTCGTAAGTCACACATTCAAGTCGAACCGCACGTCCTCGTTGCCGGCAAGCAGCTCGCGCGTCCGCTCGATGTTGTTCTCATAGATGTGCACATTGCCCAGGAACAGCGTGATCGACTTCAACGGCAGGTCAATCTGCCGCGCCATCAGGTACAGGTGGTAGATGTCAGCCGGAAGCCCCAGGTTGGCGTCGCTGCTTCGCTGGTAGGCACTCAGCACCAATTCACCGTCATCAATCTGGAACTGCACCAGGCTCAGGCATGGTGCCTGGTTGCTCTCGGCATTGGTCTCGCCCAGGAACAGGACGTAGTTCTTGCTGTTGCGCTTCTCGCGGTTGATCCTGGCAAGCAGCGGAGGCAACTTCTCCAGATAGGTCGGGTAACTGTTGACCAGGATCGAACCGCAGTAGTCCCACCAGTTGATGCCCACATCGCGGTATTTTTCCACCTGGCGCTCGCCCTGCATGAACAGGCGCAGCTCACTCTTCAACTTCTTGCGGGCGATGCCGTGGCTTTCAAATATATCGAGCAGGTCAGCAGGTGTCAGGTGCAGCGTCTCGTTCAACAGGTAGCGGATGCTGCCTTTCTTGTTGGTCTGGGTCTTGCCCTGGTCCAATACTTTGCTGAGGATTTGGTGATACTTATTCATGGCTCTAATGCAGTTTTAATGCCGTTCAAGCGGCGTTATAGATCATCATGTCGGTATAGCCCGAACTATAATTCATCTGAGCCCGGAACTCCACCACGTTGCAGCCGGCAAATGGGTTACCCAGGTCACGATTCCGACCTAACCAGGAGCACAGCTCAACAATGCTTGACTTGTTGCTCGTGAAGTACACGAAGCGGTGGTCACGCAGCACGTTCAGCACATCGAGGTAGTCGCTCAGTTTCCAATACATCTTGTAGGTACCTACTTCGGTGCTCAGGTAGGGAGGGTCAACCAGGAACACCACACCGGGTTCGTCCTTGTATTGCTCGAACACCTCTCGATAGTCCGCACTGGTGACGGTCAATCCCTCCAGATACTCGCCTGCAGGGGCAAAGTCAGTGGTGCGGATCTTGTTATACAGTCCCTCTTTCTTAATGGCATCAAGGCTCATCGAGTATTTCATTGAGAACAGGATCGAGGGCGACAATGTGATGTAGTCAACGTACCCATATCGGGCTTCATGGGCGGCGATGGTTGCCAGCACCTGGTCTCGAGCTTCGCCAGTGATAGGTGCTTTCCTGGGGATGCCGATGCAGATCTCGCGCAGCCGGGCAAGCAGCTCGTTAGTCTCGGGTATGCGCTCCAGACGCTCGCGGTAATTATCAAAATCGTTATACACGACCTTGCTATTTGGCTTCTGGTGCTTAGCGATGTGCGACAGCAAGCCGCTGCCGCCGAACAGGTCAACAAAGGTGGTGCCGTCAGGGTACTGCTCAAGCACCTTGATAAACGGGCGGGCGAAGTTCCGCTTCTGACCCACAAAAGGAAGCGGTGCCGATAGATATAATTTTTTCTTTTCCATGCCACAAAGGTCGTTTTTTCCCCTGCCCATGCAGCATTTTCCGGCTCAATCACACTGCACCGATCGAGCAGTGCTGCCCAAACCTCTTCACCAGGCTATACACCTTGCGCTCGCTCACGTGGTAGCGCTCGCTCAGGAGCGACACGATATAGGTCACCTTTTCCCCATCATCGCGCAACTGCAGGTAATCACGGTAAAGATCGATATACCTGCAATCATCTGGTTTGGCTCCGTATTTCTGCAGCCGGTTGATCATCTCTTTATTGATGGCCAGAACTTCATATAATGTCATGTCAAAAATTATTTGTACCTTTGCGGTGTCCTACTTATGAATAAACAACCCACATGGTGAGGAAGAAGGCACACGCCTCCAGCCTCTCACCATGTGGGTATCTGTTTTTAAGTAAGTAGGACGACTTATGACAGGGCTGGGGGCTTTTTATTTGCCCCCTCCTCCTTTGCTATTCGACAACCTGGACATATAGCCCGACCAGGTCGCTCAGATCGTGATACACGGGATTGCCAGTGTCACGGATGCACAGGTAAACGACCCCGTTCTGCGAGTAATACTTGCCCTCCTCAAGAGCCATGTTTCCATTGTACGGTATCGGGTTATCGAGGGTGCCTTGCTGCTGATCAGCGGCCACCTCTGCAAATAACGAGGGTGTCGTGTCCGGCATCCAGTCGGCTTGTGCCGTGTGATCCTGGAGCACTTTCCACAACCTACCGACAAAGCTGTAACGCTCTCCTGCATGGAGTGGCTGGCCAAGCTGGTTAATCCACAGCGGGAACAATTCGGGCAACTTAGCAGCCTTCTCGTCCTCCAGATCTGTTGCCTGGTCCCTGGCCAGTTCCACCGCTGCCGACAACGTGGCAACGCCATCATAACCCTCTACCGTGGCATCGGGTTCATGGGGTTCAGGGGCGGGCTCCAGCTCCGCCTGGGCGATACCGTGCTCCTCAGCCCATTGCATGATTTCTCGTGACCACTGCTTGGCCTTTGCACGCCACTGCTGCATGGCCGTGTGCTCCGACATGGCGTCACGGTCGGTAAGGTCTGCCAGCACGTTATTGTGGATGGCCTCCATGTCATCGGTGTTGTAACGGGAGCGGATAATGGCCGAGATGATCAGGTCACGGCGCCACACTCCTGGCGGCAGCTCGGCTGTTTCAAATTCATAACCGTTCTCTGTCTCCGTGATGTCGAACGCCACCGCGAAGATGTTTTGCCCCAGGTCGCGCCTTGCGCTTACCAAGGGGGGATAGATTTCTGATGTCTGCTTCATTTTGTAATTGGTCTGTTTTGATAAGGAACAAAAAATAATTGTACTTCTTCTTCACCTTCACCACCGAGAAACGCTTCTGGATATTGCAGCATTCCCAGAAATAGGGGACATCGCTGAACATCTTTCGGCGCTGGTTGAAGGTGTAGTTATGGACACAAAAGCCCATGTAGGAATTGAGGCTGCTGACGTGGTGCTTCAAGGCTTTCAGGGTCTCGAGCGACGGGCCTTCCTCAATGATCTTCCGGCACAACCCGTTGGTCTGCTGCACACGCCTGGTCATGTTGCCCAGTGTCCGGTTCGCTGTATAAGTCCTGCCGGGCTTAATGACACAACCGACGAACTTCACGCCATGTGTGGCCGGCTGCAAATAGAACTTGTCCTTGTGAAGTGTCAACTTCAAATGCTTCTTCAACCACTGTGTCGCCCGCTTTCGCAGGTCAAGAATAAAGCGTTTGTCGTTGGCGACAATCAACGCGTCATCCACAAAACGGACATACCCGGCTTGGCTGTAGGAGCACTCTTCAATCATGAATTCATCGAAGTAGGACAGGTAGAAGTTAGCCAACAACTGAGACGTGATGTTGCCGATGGCCATGCCTTTGCTTTCCGGCATATTGAACAACGACTTGTTGGCGGGCAGGTCTTCCCACATCGAGAGGGGCGAGCGGTGCTCACAATAGAGCTGCGGCTGGTGCCTGACGGTGACCTCGGTAAGCCACAGGAACGTATCAAGGTCTTTGCCCTGGTAGTTCTCACGAAGGAACGGCAGCAGCTTGTCAAGCAGGATGTCTTTGTCGATACTCATAAAGAAGCCGGCGATGTCGATTTTGCCGATCCAGGCCTCTCGGGTGTAACGCCCGCTGACGCGCTCGATGTGTTCTTTAGCGGTCTGCACTGCTCTCATGGAGCCGTAGCCTTTGCGGCAATTGAAGGATACGTCACCCTGCTGTCGAAAGCGGCGCTCAAGAAGCGGCTCCAGTCTGAGCGTGATCCAATGCTGGACGATACGGTCGCGGAAAGCGGCGGCAAATATCTCTCTGGTCCTTGGGCGGGTGACGATGAAGCAGAATGCCTCGCTGGGCTGGTAGGTGCGGTCATGGACTTCTCCGACAAGCCGCCATAGGTCGGCCTCAAAATCGGTCCTGTATTCTCCGCATTGCTTGGCCCTGAGCTTATGCCTCAGGCAATCAAAATAGGCATCAATCCACCCTTCTTTCTCCTCATCACCAAGCGCGACCACAGCTCGCACCGCCCTGGAATTGTTCTTGTTGTTGTTGTTGACCTGGCCATTACCGCCATGGAGATTCCACGCGTTAGAAGCGTCAAGCGATGTTGCGTGTGCTGCTCGTTTCCTAACTACGTCTTGCGCAGTGACACGCCCGTTTAATGATAGGGGATGATTCATAGTAACCGTAATCGCCATGAATGTCTTACCGCCCCGGTTCTTCGTCGGGGAACAGCTTCAACTGAACCGGTTCGGCACTGTGCGATGGCACAGTGCTATCAGCCTGGTTCTTCTGCTGTTCAGCGAGCAAAGCCCTGTTCTTCTTGAGCCACTTTCCGGCCTGATCAGCGATGACGTTCAACATGTCAAGCGCTTGGGCGTATTGGCCGTGGGAGATGGCATCGCGACGCACTCGGTTCAGCAACCGGTAGGTTGTCTTGACTGCGGTCATGCGCATGATCACGCCGTTGATGCACTCCACACGCTCCAAGGTACCTTGAGACTGGAAGGCAAGCACGACAAAGTCCAATGCCTCAGCGAGGTCACGGACGAGTTTGCCGCCGAGCTCTTTGTATGGCAGGGAGCGAGGTAACCGTTCGACTACAGGAATGCTCCATTCCAGCAGCCGCTCGATGTCTCGGTAGATTGATGCCTGATTGGGTTTCATTGTTTTTGTCCCTTGATGGGCACAAATATACAACAAATTCACCAATAGGCAATATTCTGCCACTCTATGGCACCCATTCTCCACCATACTCGAATACCTCAATGCTCTCCACAAGATCCTCGTGGTTGTGGTTGGTGTAGCTTCTTGCCAGCTTCAGGCCGATGAAGCTGTCACCGCTCAAGCCGATCAGTGCATTACGCACATCCTCACACAGATCAAAGACCTCCAGCGATGATTCCTGGCCACTCCAGTCGGTCACGATGTGAAGCCTCAGCAAGCCGTTGGTACGGTAGCCGTCTGACTTCTGGCCACGCCATTCTACGGGTTCAAACTCAATGAATACGGCTGGACGGGGCCATGCCTCTTCCTGCTCGATAAAGGCCACGTTCTGGTTCCACAGGTCAACGTGCCGCACGGGGGATCCTGGCATACCCAGCAGCGCGTCCCTCACTTTACTGTAAATCTCGCGTCTCATTTTGTCTCTATCTTAAAGTCATGTTCAAAATACTCGGTCAGGTTCTCCTCGATAATCTCGCGAACGGCTTTCTCGACCTCGGGACTGGCACCGATAAACTGCCGCTTCGGGATCTTGATGGTGCTGCCCTCTTTCTTCAAGGCCATCCATTTCCAGAACTCGGCCTCGGTACTCAGCTGCACGGTGCGCTTGTCGTTTCGGCGCTCGCCGTTTTTCTTGCGTCCGAAGGAGCCTGTGGCCTCGTAGTATTTGTGCCAGAAGAATGCCTTCATGCGGTTCGTCACCCTGATCTCGCCTCCCTCGTTATGGATAGCCGCGTAAGGCAATGTGCTGAAGAAAGTGATGCTGCTATCACTTGTGCGGCTCTGGATGCTCCTGCGCAATGTGCCGCTGTCAACCAGGATATGGCCACCTGGGCGCGTCGGGCTAACACGGCGTTGCCATGCCTCACTGAAAAAAGCCTGACGCTCGAAGTTCTTGTCAAACTCGTCGCTCAGTTCCACGGCGATGTCGCGCAGGATCCGCTTGATGATGATATCGATGTCCTGGTTACTCATGATGGCAACTCCCATTGAATTAGCAACTGAACAGGCTCAGGCAGCTCGTTTTTAGGATCGCTCTCTGCCTTGAGTAGGTTATAGAAGGTGCGCTCGCTGATGCCCCATATCGGGTACACATAGCGCCGCCAGATCTCCCGGTTCGATAGACCTTCCTTGACATGCGTGTCATAGATGCGGTTCACATCGGCCACGCGCTTCTGATAACTCACCCCCCTGCGCTTCATAACTGCAAAGATAACCATTTCAGCAATAAAAAATTGCGCCAAACATCGCCTGGCGCAATTTTCAGTTAACACGGTAAACAACTATAACTCATCACCCTCTCGATAGGGCCTGATGTCAACCATCATCTCGCATGAAACAATCACTCGACCGCTGCCTTCACACTGGGGACATTTCATGCGGCCTTCGGGATGGGTGAAGTTCTCTATCTTGCCCGTTCCCCTGCATGTGCCGCATATCGACACACGAGGGGCCTTGCTCACGGCTCGTTTCATGATGCATCCTCCTTCTTTGGTTCAACATAAAATGCCTCCTCCTGGACGACCTGGATGCCGCAAGCAGCCATCGCTTCACGCATGGTGCCAGTGCGGTCATCACCGGTAGGCGTGTCGTAGATGGCGACTTCTTCCAGGTCACGGTCCGCAAGCAGCTTGTCCTTGGCAATTTCCTCGGTCGTGCGGATGTAGGCATCAGGCAGGAACTTCCTGGCCAACTGCAGGGCCGATGCCCAGGTGAAGCCTTTCAACGTCTTCAGCTTCGGCGTGCCAGTCCTGAATCCAATCACGCCGTGGGCCATGTCCAGGCTCTTTTTCTTGACGAACAGCTCGGGATGCTCCGTGGCAAAGGCCTGCAATGTGTCAAAGGCCGCGTCTCGCTCGGCCTGAAGCACAGTCAATTTATCGGCCCACTTCTCACGGATCTTGGCACATGCCAACTCGATGTCGGCATTGATCTTGTTACACTGGGCATCTGCCTTGGCAAAGGTGGCAAATGCTTCATCGGCGGCCTCGCGGGTCACGCCGGTAATAATGGTTTTCTTCTTTCTGTTAGCCATCGTTCTAAAAATGTTTAATTGTTAATCTTGCATCGGGTTCTCGCCATAACCTTGCAGCCACTCAATTGCGGCTTTCACTCCTTGCTCATAGGTCATGCCCGGCCATCGGCTCGCTCCCTCTTCCTCACTCTCAACGCACTGGTTGATCACTTCATTGATTTCTTCTTCGTTTGGTTTCATTTGTCTCTTGTTTATGATTAAGTGAATAAAAAAGATAATTCTCAACAGTCGCCCACATTCGACAGTGGAACCAAAATGGCAGGTGCGTCGTGTCCCGTGGACGTTGGCTCTGCCGACGTCGGTCTCAAGCCGCCCTTGCGGTTGATGGCCCGCAACTTCACGGCCAGGGCCTCGAGCTCGGCAATGCCCAGGCGGGCGAAGTCTTTGCCTGCTATCCTGGGATCACGGCACAGGGCATTCACGCGCTGCCAGTCGGTGGTGTCCACGCCAGCCTTCTGCATCAGCCGCAAGCAAGAACTGCGGCGCTTCTTCAGCTCTTCACGCCACCCGCTACGATCCTCCAGTGAGGCACACAACGCATTATACTCGGCCTCGGTCATTTCTCGTAGGCTCGACGTTCTCCCGCCGGTGAAACTCTCCACCAGCGTCTCCTTGGTGGCTTCACGGTCACCACCAGCCTCAAGTTTATTGAACACGGCGTAGAACCGCCGGTAGTTTCTAATCTGTCCCATTGTCTCAATCTGTATCTGTTATTAAAATAGGGGACGGCGCCACTTGAATTTGGCTGCTTTCGCCGCCCCCTCCACATGTCTCACGGGACACGTCCCGCCGGGATCTTGTGCAGCTCGCTGCTGCTCCCTGATAATCTGCGCTGCAGTTAGCCACGGCAGCTGGTGGTGTTGGGCCTTGTGGATGTCCGAGGCTCTTATTTCCAATGCCAGGCGTTACCGTTCTGGCCATCCACAAGATGGTTTCCTGCAAATACCTCACGGGGCAGGTCCCGTGTGATGTGTGTCCGGCGTGGTCTGTCACAGAGGGCGCCGGCCTGCCAAAAATTTTAGTAATGAAAATATTATTTAGCACTTAGTTTGGTTTATTGAATGCCTCTCGTATAAGTCTCAACCGCTCAGGCAAGACAACTGTCATATTACAATCATTGCAACATTGACCCGAATCTCGTACAGGACGTGGGTTGTTGCCCCAGCCTTGAATTCTCGCGCCACAGATGCAGCATGTCTTATTGTCATTCTTACTCATCTTCCTTCGTTTTTAGTTAGTTGATATTGTTTGTTGTTCTCATCACGCCCTCCTCCCACACGACAAAGCTGTTGCCAGCATCGGGATTAAAACGGCCTTGACAATAAGCCCGAAAACCACGAACATCCACCTTCACGCCAGCCTTGTAACGTACACGTACTGCAGGCTTCCCCAATGGCTGTCCCTTTGCCACCTGGCTAATGAAGATGAAGCTCTTCTTCGGGAAAGCTTCAATCAGCGCCCTGGTCTCAGGCCATTCCCAACCTGCTTCTTGCAACGAGTCCACAATGATGAATTTCGCACTGTGGCGCTTTTTCAGGCGTATCGCCACATCTTCAATGGAGTCAGCGGTTGCCACCCTGAACCAGCCCTGGCGCTCATCAAGCCCAAAGCGCACCACGCGTTCCTGGAAACTCTTGCTCACACCCTCCTCATAGCTGAGGTACAACACCTGGCCGTAATGGGTCAGTTCCCAAGCAAGCTGCATGACAAAGCTGCTCTTGCCGCTTGCGCTCGCGCCGCTGATGAACCACGTCGAGTTCTCTTCCGGCTGGCCGAAGGCGGCCTCCCACTTTCCACTCCACGGCAGCACCTTGTAGGTCTTGGCGGCGATCTCTTTCGGACTATAGGCTCTCTTCATTTCTCCTCCTTTTCAAGTTCATCAAGCAGCAGGTCGGCGGTCTCAACAGCGGCGGCGCAGGCAAGCTGGCGCATCTTGCTGTCGGTAACCATGGCGGTGCTGCTCAACTGCTCCAGCATCCATGGCAAGACCTCCTTGGCCACCTCATAGCGGCGTGTGCTCCTGTCATCCATCACTCGCGGGTCTTTTTCAACTCCTCAACCAGGGCATCGGCCCACTTCACGGCCAGCTTCGCCTCCACTCGCTCGACACCGATGACATCCATGCCCACCGCAGCCCTCTCTGCAACCACGTCCAGGCACTTGTTGGCATAGAGCTCCTTGGCAATCTCAAAACGGCGTTGCTCCCAGTCAATCTCGTGATTCTGCATTTCCCGGGCAATGGCGATCACGGCCTCCATGTATCTTTCTTCTAATCTCGTAAACATGTTATGCTCCTTTCTTGATTTTTTCGATTTCAGTATATACGCGGCGCAAGCCTCCACCGCTTTTGCGCACGATCTGGCCGATGTCGGTGCCGGCAGGGGCGTTCACGCTCGCCACGACACGCGCCTGTTCCAGCAGGAAGGCCTTGCGGTCATCTTCTTGATCGGGAGTGACACGGCTGTATTTGCCGCCGTAACGGGAGAAGATCTCGGCATAACCAACTTTGCAGCCGTCGATCATGCGGTCGATCTTGGCCTTGAGGCCGTCCGCGCCCATCATGTACCACCCGCAGCACATCTCGGTGGCGTTCCACAGGGCCTTGAGCTCAAGGAACGCTTCATACTGCAGGTCACCTGCTTCGTCAAGGATGACCAGCGGACGCTCCATCGAGCGCAGGTAATACACCAGGTCTTCATACACGTCCTGGTACTTGCCGTTCATGCCTACACCGAACTCCTGGGCAATCTTCTTGACCAACGCACGCTTGGTCTTGACCTGACTGCAGTCGATATACACGGCGTTGCGGTGCTCGTTGACATACCAACGGGCGGAATAGGTCTTGCCAATGTTGGGCAAGTCACACAGGATAACGCTTAGGCTGCGTTCCTGGCAAGCCTCAAGCTGTGTGGTGACATACTTCCAGGTCTCGGTCTTGGCACCCTTCCAGACGATGCTCTCACGCAGGTTCACATCAAGCCTCCGGGCGATGTTCACCCAGTTGGCGTCACTCAACGCCCGCTCGGTCTGACCCTTTTTCAGACCGTTATACACACTGGCCGAGATTCCTAACGCTGCCGCGTGCTTGGCGTCACTCGGGTAATTCTTGCGGTTAGCAGAGATAGCCTCCACAATCCGCCGTTTGTTGTCTGCTGTAATCATGTTATAATGCCGTTATAATGTTATTCTATATGTTCTCAAAAGCACGGTCCTCAGTCGCGATACTGGCGGCCTGGGGCTGTTCCATGGTCTGTGGCTCTACCGCCTCCAGCTCCAGGTCTTCGCCTTCAACATTGGACGGGGACTCGGTCGGCTTCAACACGCCCAGGCCCTCGATCTCGTGGTCACGCATGTACTTCTTGAAGCTCGAGATCTTCTTCTGCTGCTCGATGTAATTGGCAACATCCTCATCGGTCTGCTCAGCGAGGACGCGGTTATACGTCCGCACTCGCTCCACATGGTCGATGTATTTATCGCCCTGGAAAATGTACACCTCCGTTGGCTTGCCTTCCTCGTCTGGCATGTAGTAGGCCGTGACCTTGTAGTCATTAGGGCGCAACTTCTCCAGGACACTCGTGCTGCTCAGCCACCAGTCCTCGTATGCCACCCGCACGGTGGAGTTGCGGCGGATGCTGGTCTCGACGCGCTCGCCGATGTAGCGGGCAAGGGTCAGCTTGTCAAGTGGACGCAGCGAGGGATTGATGCGCTCACACAGCACGTCCCACCTGGTCATGCCCGGGAACTTCTTCTGGTTGGGGTGCAGCTGGTGGTTCCACTCATAGCTGTCACGCCGGTCGTCTGCCACCAGTTGGTCCCAGCTGAAGTATTCCTTGTCTTCGTAGAGCTCGTTGGTCTCGTCGCTCACTTTCTTGTATTCCTGGCGCCATTTGCCCTTGCCGTAGAAGCGCCCGATGCCCTCGTGGTTCTTATGGATCACGCTGCGCTTCTTGGCTCCGTTCAGGGGCTCGGCATATTTCTCCTGCGAGTTCTGTGGTGCGCAGAAGTGGACAAACGGGAAAGCGACACCGGCTTGCAGGAAGCCGTCTTTGTATTGCGACATCAGGTGGTTCTCAACCTCGATGCCGGCGGGCATTCCCCAACCCATCTTGTCGATCAGCCGGAACATGTCGCGGAAGCAGTCCACAACCAGGCCCTCGTCTTTCACGCGTGAATAGCTGGCACCGATGACACACTGCGACACGACATCGTAGGCGTAGTAGGCATGGACGCGCTGCCTGGTGTCCTTCAGCTTGCGTGTCAGGTCAACGTCATCCATCGTGATCTGTGACAACGACCAGTCGCCGCCGTGGCGGTGGACATGAGGCATACGCTCATGCATGAAGGTGGTCCAGCTCATCAGCTTCTGGTCGATAAGGGCACGGTTCTTGGGCTTGTTCAGGTAGTTGATGATGGTGCTCTCGCTCAATACCAGCGGCTCACCCGTGCGCTTGTCAACAAAGTCCTCGGGATTCATCAGCTCGCCGGTCTTCGGGCTGAATACCTCCAGTTCACCACACACGAACATGTTGTACATCTCGGCGATGTTGGTATTGAAGGGCTTGTTGGGCAACACAGCAAGACCCAGGATCAGGTCTTCGGTCTTCATGTCAACCTTCCTTGCACACTGGTTGCCGAACTTGCCGCTGATCAGGCAGCCGTAACCTGCCTGTTTGTACTCGTTGACCTTCTTGCGGAAACGCAGGGTGCTCGCCGGCAGTGTGTGGCCATACTCCTGGCGCAATGCTTCAATGGCTCTGGCCATCTGGTCCCAGTTGTACTTGCCTCCGAACAGCTTCTGGGCTGTGGCAGCGCGTTCATACAGGCGGATACACGTGTTCAACACGCTCGCGTTGATGATGTATTCCTGCACCTTGGCGGGTGGCAGTTCCACGCCGGTCTTCGACTTGTCATGGAAAAACGCTACCGCTGCCTGGTCCACCTCATAGTTGCTGCACACCCAGCCCTTCAGCCGCGTCAAGTCACCATCTGGGTACATGGTCTGTACCTTGGTGCGATAAGCACGGGGAAGGCTCTCTACGGCGACCAGGGCATAATTGCCCAGTCCCTTGCCTTGGCGCACCACATCGATGCGGCCACGGTGAGCAAGCTGCTTGTAGTTGGGGATGCTCATCACACCACCGTCCACCAGCTCACGGGCCGAAATGCATAACCTGCCTCCGTAGTATTCCATAACTCGCCTCCTTTATAAACTCATCGCCATGCGGCTCACCTCACTCTGCAGCTCCATGAACTCGGGGATGCTGTTGCACACCTGGTCCTTGCGCTCCACCTCGTCGTCAATGAGGACGGTGATAAGGCCGGTACCCTTGTCAAGAACCAGCTTTACACGATCACCAAATGTCTGCGTCATCGTCTTCGAATCATGGATCGTCTCCATCTCCGCCGGTTTCCAATTCGGGACACCGTGGTACTGTGACAATGCCACGTGACGGATCTTGCGGGCCAGTAGGCTGTGGCTCTCAAAGGCCAGAGCCTTCCACACCATCACACGCGATACATGGAACACATCGGCCAACTTATTCTTGGCCTCATCGGTAACATAAATCTTCTTCGACATCTTATTCTGCTTTTTGAAAATGTTTAACATCAACTTGATCCAGACCGTCCAGGCCGTCAAGCACGTCCAGTCCACCAGGACGGTGGTGGTGCTCTGTCTCGTGGGCGGTGGCTTCGCCGCCGTTAAGGCCCAACTTGGCCGACATTCGCTGCAACGTCTCATTCACCACGCTCGCGGCGCAGTACATGTCCGACCCGTCCGCCTGGGCATCGTCCATCAGCTCGTCGGCAAGATCCAGCCAACGCTTCACGGCTTGGCTGGCGGCCCATACAGCCGCCTTCATCTTCTCTCCGTACTCCTCCAGGTGTTCCCACTTCTGGAAGTCAATCTCCTTGTGCTTTGCCATAATCAATAATTTTATTACTTTTGCTGTCAGTTAATAATCCACATGTCATGTATATCTTCAAAGCCACTATCACAGTTCGTCAAGGACGCGTTGTTTCAGAGCAGAGCAAACAGGCTCTTCAAAACTACGCCGAGCGTCTAATGCAACCCGTAATAGATCATCTTCATATATCATGTAAACAGTCTTTCGCTTACTACCATCCTGACGAGGAGGCCGAAATGCGGGACATTGATTTCGTGGAACTCCATCTTCAGCTCCAGCGTGATTGCAAGCGGTTTCGGTCAGTTGTTTCCTTAGCTCAGCTAATTCACGCTCTATCTGATCTATTCGACGACACAGCTGACACACAGGTTCTCTGCTCAATCCACGAACCAGAGGTTGTGCACCTTGACTAATAGTTCCTTTTTTCTTTCTTGCCATAATCCTCATTATTTTAAGTTGCTTTTTATATACTCCAGGTCTTCTTCCCACAAGGGCAAACCCATGCGAAGCTTCGACATCACGACTTCCTTCTCACCGATCATATTCACAGCCTCCTTATATAAGTCAGTATCCTTATAGACCTCGGCCTTGCCAAGGAGAAAGTCAGCATATTCGCCATTCAAATCCCGCGCAATAGCCTCAATCTGTTTGATCTTTGCCATTGCCATGTCGTATGCTTGGTTTGTGATCTTGTACTCAGTAGCGACAAGATCAAGTAGTGCTCGGTAATCACGCTTCTTCCACTTGGCACAAAATTCAGACTTGTCCATTTCGTCACCGCAAGCCATGTAAATATCATGTACCTGTTCAAAATCATCGGCGTTAATCTTCAAGCCGGTCAGTTCCTCAAATTCTTTCTGTAACATAATTCTTCTGTTTTATTGTCGGTTAATGCAAATTTTCGTACCTTTGGCAGCCGTTAACTCGGTTAACAACGTCGCAAAGGTAACACCTATTTTTGACATAACAAAAATATTTGACACTTATTTTTGACAAATTTATTATTATGGCAGAAACTATAAAAGATAGATTAAAGCAGCTTGCACAACTTAAAGGACTATCAATTAGAGCTTTTGAAGAGGCTTGCGGGTTGGGGCGTGGAAATATTAGCAATATGAGCCAGGATGGCAACATAGGGTCTGATAAATTGTCAAAAATAATTGACACCTTCCCTGGGGTTGATATATATTGGTTGCTCACCGGTAAAGATGACCCAACCGGATTCTTATCTTATACTGGATTTGACGACATGCCATCATCTCACGATCCTCAGTTACTGAATAAACTATTAAAACAAGCAGAGGAAATTGGGCGACTTAAAGCAAGGATTGAGGAACTTGAACGAAGCAGGGGGGACAATGCTTCCGATGCCCGGAGTTCTCGACGTGCAAACGCCGGGTGATCCAGATCATCACCAGTGGCCAACAAAGATATTTATAATGTACTCCCCGGACCACCACCCGGGCACCATGTGGGGTGTTCCCCCCTCCTGAGACAAGCTGCCGCAGCGACAAATCGCCCTATTTATAGGCATTTAGGCCATAAGTAACGCCCTAAAAACTTGCTCCAAAAGGGTCAGTTTCCTATACTTTAAGCCCGTTTTTGGCTTTTTTCTACCCCTCTACCCCCCCCACTCGGGCAAGAGTTTTGTAACCCTAAACTTCACAAAGTGTAACCCTAAAGTGTAACCCTAACTGTAACCCTAAATCAAAAATCAGCCCTTTTAAGGCACAGAAAAGGGAGGCCGTGAAACCTCCCTCGTCCGTCCCTTGGAAAAAGACCGCCGCTGTCGCCTTACAACGGCGTTTTAACCTCATTCTAAGCCCTTTCCACGCCTCGGGCTGGAGATCAGCGTGGACTGCTTAATGATGGCCTTGCGCGTGATCACAGTGCCGTTTCCACTCAAACCGGCATGTAACAGGTAACTTTTGGTCGCACCGACCTCCTCAGCCGTCAACGTCGTATAAACCGCCGTGATGCTGGTGAAATAATAGTCCCGGCGCTTGCCTATCAGATGCACATGTATAACCTTTGCCATGATCTATCACTTTTTAGACTGCAAATATACCAAATAATTATCATATGGAACATTTCAGCAATATCAATTTTTGATTTTAAGCAAAAAATAAGCGGCCCACCGCCGCTGATGGAGCGCAACCACTCCCCTATTCCACCGTAAAGATCTCACGCCCCAACTGTCAAGCATCCGTAAACTTCCAGCCCCCTTTCATCCCCCCAAACGTAAACCAAACGTAAACCAACGTAAACCAACGTAAACATTTCGTTTTGTGACCACACATCACCCTCACATCACACAACCATTTGATAACAACCACTTTAACACGCTTTTCTTCCCCACCCTACAAGAAACGCTTCGTTTTCCGCCCTATATTTGAGTTGTTTGTGCATCGGTATTAATAATTTCACTATTTGTGCAATCGCTCCGGTGTCGTGGGGTGGTGCAGTTTATATATTACACCCCCTTTATAGGGGGTGATATAAATTGCACCTCACCTACGTAGCTTCACCATCGGCTGCATAATACAGACCATTGTCGTGCTTGACAATCAAGCCAGCTTCCATGGTGTGCTTGATGTCTTCCTTGGCAGTGCGATCACCCTTGTCGAACGCTCGTTTAATCTCCTTAATCAAGTCGGCATAACGACAACCATTGGGAAACTTGCGGCAGTAGTTAGCGATTGCATCATAACGTATTTGCTGGCGCATCGAGGGGCCATCGTCCTGCTGTGGCGCGCCCACCACCTCAGGCAAGCCATGGTCATTCACTTTGAAGTAAAAGTCCTCAGGGCGCTTACCGCGGGCTTTCTCGAAGGAGACTTTCGTTATCTCGCCATCAGCATTGAATACCATGGCCGTTTCGGTTTTGCGGAACAGGTTTGAGCCCGCATGGCCACGCGGACGCAGCACCTTTCCCCCGCTCATCACGTCATTCAGATTAGCGTGGATGACAGTGAGGATGTGGCAATTGTAGTGTGATGAGAATTTCATCACAAATTGCTGAATGATGGCACCCTCAACAGTATTGTTGGGATCATTGCACAAGTCGGCAATGCCATCGATGACCACAAGCGACGGACGATATTGCTCGATGGCCAACGCACAAGCCATCAGGCGCTGGGGCGGATCTATCTCGCGCAGGTCAAACACCTCGAGCAGAGCAGCATCAGAGTCGAGAATACGCCTCATACGGCGCTTGATGCGTCGTGCCCTACCTCTACCCTGCTCTGTGTCAATCCACAGTACACGACCCGGCTCGGCATCGGCATGGATGAAATAGTTGGAACGTGGGCGGGTGCATGCACTCAAGTATTCCGCCACCAGCAACAGGCAGCCGAATGTCTTGCGTGTACCCGGCACACCGATGATGATCGAGAAGTTTTGCAGAGTCATCATCGGCGATTCTTTACTGCCAGCATACAGGATGGGCACCTCATCACAGTCATCGCAGTCCACTTCCTCGGGAGTGATACGTCCGACATCAAGAATCTCCTTTACGGCGCCAGGATCAATCTGGTCTGCCGCTCTGTCATAGGTTATTGCGGCAGTGATGATGTCGTGCAGCAGGCGCAGCGACTCGGGCACCAGCTGGCCATCGGGCGCAAACTGGTCGGCCGTCGGACGTTCTTTTCCGTTTTTGGCGGCTAACATCGCCGCACTCATCGGGTCAATGACATTGCCCGTGGTTGAGTTTTCAGAAAAATCATTCATGGTACAAGAATATTAAGATTATTCTGCAAAGTTCGCCTGTGAGGACACGTCTTCACAAGAACAAAAAGCACAAACGATAAAAAATATCGCTAATCATGGCATTGGCCTGCTCCTGCCAGGCGATTGATGTCTTCACGACGATAGGCCACGCGATGCCCGACATGGCGCCGGGGCAGATAGCCACTCGACCCATCGAAAGAGCGTGCGCAGGCTAACCTTGAGTTATCTTGCGGCTTCCTCCTGAACAACAAGGCGATTGAGGAGAATGGCCAAACCGTAAAAAAGAATCCAGTAATGATCAGTAAAAATATCTGCTCATCTTAACCAGGAATGTGGGTTAATTGGTGATTTCTTTGTAAGTTTGCGGTTGAAAAAGTTAACGGACACTATTATGACCGAGCGCAAAATCCCGCACCCTCTTGTTGCCGCGATACCTGTTGTGGTGTTGATTGGCCTGTTGATCGTTGTTATCACCTTGTTTGGCAGTGACGCATTGAGCGGAGGTAGCCAAATTGCACTGCTGATGGGCCTTGCCGTGTGTGTAACGATTTCGATGTTATTCTATCATGTGCCTTGGAAATCGTTTGAGCGACAAATGTGCAAGACCATCGGCGATGTCGCTGTCACTCTGCTCATCCTGCTCACGGTGGGCATGCTCTCGGGGTCATGGATGATCAGCGGTGTAGTGCCCACCCTCATCTACTACGGCGTGCAGATTCTTTCCCCGCAGTTTTTCCTGGTAAGTGCCTGCGTCATCTGTGCCCTGGTATCGTTGCTGTCAGGCAGTTCGTGGACAACGGTTGCCACCATCGGTGTTGCGCTGCTGGGCATCGGTCACGCCCTGGGCATCAACGAGGCGTGGACAGCGGGTGCCATCATCTCGGGGGCGTACTTCGGCGACAAGATGTCCCCACTGAGCGACACGACCATCCTGGCATCATCGTCGGTGGGTGTTGACATCTTTGAGCACATCCGCTACATGACGATTACCACAACGCCGTCAATCCTGATTACACTGATCATATTCCTGATAGCAGGATTAGGTCACGGGAGCGAAGGAGCTCTACAAGTGAGCCAATATACCGATGGATTGTCATCAACATTCAAGATCTCGGCATGGACGTTACTGGTACCTCTCATCACCGGCATGCTCATCGCCAAGAAAGTGCCGTCGCTGATTGTGTTGTTCGCATCATCCATCATGGCCGGCATCACAGCACTCATCCTGCAGCCCCATATCTTGACTCAAATCGCCAACGACCCCTCGTTGAGTGTTCCTGGAGCGCTTGCCAAGGGGCTGGCAATAACCTATTATGGCTCGACTGCTATCGAGACCGGCCTTGACGCACTCAATGACCTTGTATCTACCGGCGGCATGGCTGGCATGCTGAACACCATCTGGCTTATCATCTGTGCCATGTGCTATGGCTCGGCGATGGTGGCCAGCGGCATGATTGAAAGTATTACAAGGGTTATCATCAGCTTTGTTCGCACGCGGTTCACCTTGGTGTCCTCAACAGTGGGCACAGGCTTGTTCTTGAACCTCACGACCGGAGACCAGTTCATCAGCATTGTGCTCACAGCCGACGTTTTCCGCGATGTCTATAAGCAGGAAGGTTATGAAGCCCGGCTATTGAGCCGCACCACCGAGGACGCGGCCACGGTAACGTCGGTTCTGGTACCATGGAACACCTGCGGCATGACCCAGGCCACGGTGCTTGGTGTCCCCACCCTCACTTATCTGCCCTACTGTTTCTTCAACATCCTGAGCCCCTTGACTACTATAGCAATGGCCGCCATCGGCTGGAAAATCAAGCGGCACAAGCCTCTCGGAGCCCGTTAGGGTCCTCTCCTACCCGTTCCTCAACGAGAGGCGTTTTTTTATGCCGCATACTCATCTATACAATAACAACCTGGACAGCATTGTGCCACCCAGGTTGCTTGGTGTTATTACTAATGGCCGGTGAATTACATCATGCCGCCCATACCGCCACCCATGCCGGGAGCGCCAGCGGGCATAGCGGGCTCAGGCTCCTTCTTCTCGGCGATGACACACTCGGTGGTGAGGAACATGCCTGCGATGCTTGCAGCGTTCTCGAGGGCGATGCGAGCCACCTTGGCGGGGTCGATGACACCCGTCTCGAACAGGTTCTCGTAGTTCTCGGTGCGGGCGTTGTAACCAAAGTCACCCTTGCCCTCCTTGACGCGGTTCACGACAACGGCACCCTCGAGGCCTGCATTGGCCACGATCTGGCGTAGCGGCTCCTCGATGGCACGGTAGATGATGTGGATGCCCGTGGTCTCGTCGTCGTTGTCACCCTTCATGCCCTCGAGGGCCTTGAGGCAACGGATGTAGGCGGTACCGCCGCCAGGCACGATACCCTCGGCAACGGCGGCGCGCGTTGCGCTCAGCGCGTCGTCCACGCGGTCCTTCTTCTCCTTCATCTCGACCTCGCTGGGAGCGCCGATGTAGAGGACTGCCACACCGCCCGACAGCTTGGCCAGGCGTTCCTGCAGTTTCTCCTTGTCATAGGTCGACTTGGTGTTCTCGATCTGGACGCGGATTTGTGCGATGCGGTCGGCAATCATGTCCTTGTTACCGGCACCGTTGACGATGGTGGTGTTCTCCTTGTCGACGGTGACCTTCTCGGCAGTACCCAGCATCTCAAGGGTTGCCTTCTCGAGGGTCAAGCCGGTCTCCTCACTGATGACCGTGCCACCGGTGAGGATGGCGATGTCCTGCAGCATCTCCTTGCGGCGGTCGCCAAAGCCCGGAGCCTTGACGGCACACACCTCGAGCGAACCACGCAGGCGGTTCACAACCAACGAAGCCAAAGCCTCGCCGTCAACGTCCTCGGCGATGATGAGCATGGGACGATGGGCCTGCACAGCTCCCTGCAGCAAGGGCAGGATGTCCTTCAAGCCCGAAATCTTCTTGTCAAAAATAAGGATATAGGGACGCTCCATCTCACATGCCATTTTGTCGGTATTGGTGACAAAGTAGGGTGAGATGTAGCCGCGGTCAAACTGCATACCCTCGACCACGTCGACGCGGGTCTCGGTACCCTTGGCTTCCTCGACAGTGATGACACCGTCCTGTTTCACCTTCTTCATGGCCTCGGCAATGAGCTGGCCGATGGCATCGTCGTTGTTGGCGCTGATGCGGGCCACGTTCTCGATCTTGCTGAAGTCGTCACCCACCTCCTGGGCCTGCTCCTTGATGCCCTCGACAACGACCTTGACGGCCTTATCGATACCGCGCTTCACGTCCATGGGATTGGCACCTGCAGCCACGTTCTTCAGACCCTCGGTGATGATGGCCTGAGCCAGAACTGTTGCAGTGGTGGTGCCGTCGCCGGCATCATCGTTGGTCTTGCTGGCCACTTCCTTGACGAGCTGTGCGCCGATGTTCTGGAACTCGTCTTCAAGTTCCACTTCACGAGCTACGGTCACACCGTCCTTGGTGATGTGCGGTGCGCCATACTTCTTGTCAACAATCACGTTGCGTCCCTTGGGACCCAGGGTTACCTTTACGGCGTCGCTCAACTGGTCAACGCCCTTCTTGAGCTCCTCGCGAGCCTTGATATCGAATTTGATTAACTTTGCCATAATAGAATAGTTTTCTTTTTTTGTTTATTTTCTATAGTTTCTATAGTTATCAATAGTTTCTATAGGGACTATAATTGTATTTTACTCCTCAACGATGGCCAGGATGTCGTTCTGGCGCATCATGAGCAGCTTCTCGCCGTCGATCTCGATTTCGTTGCCGGCATATTTGCCATAGAGCACCGTGTCACCGGGCTTGACGATCATTTCCTCGTCCTTGGTGCCATTGCCTGCGGCACGCACTTTGCCCTTGAGGGGCTTTTCCTTTGCACTGTCGGGGATGATGATACCGCCGACGACTTCTTCTGCCTTAGCCGGTTCGATGAGAACGCGGTCGTTTAATGGTTTAATAGTCATGATTTCTTTAAAAATTATAGATTTAGTTGTTATTGAAATATTCTTTATTCTGCCGTGCAAGACAGCAACGAGTGTGCCAACCCTCAAAACTCAATGGCCATCCGCCATTTTGTCACCCTTCACTGCCAACCGTGTCACGGCCGCAAGCAGGGGCGGCTGTTTCTCATGACACATGCCCGTCTAAATCGCGGACAAAAAAGAAGGAATGATAACCGTTGACGCTTCAGTGCAATCGTTTGCAGGGTATTTTTTATACTATTCTTGGGGGGGCAATCTTGCTATGATCAATAATAATATGTAATTTTGAGGAAATTTATTCTGATCAATATTAAATTTATTCAACATGAATTACCGACTGACCAATTTCAAGTTTATTATGGTGTTATTGCTGGCAATGGTTACCATTCAGCAGGCATGGGCCGCATTTGTGGGTCCACGCAACGACTTCCGCGACGAGAGCATCTACTTTGTGATGACAACCCGGTTCTATGACGGCGACCCCAGTAACAACGCCCAGTGCTGGGACGGGGCCACGGCCAATCATGGCGACCCGTGCTGGCGCGGCGACTTCAAGGGGCTGATCGAGAAACTCGATTACATCAAGGCCCTGGGGTTCACTGCCGTGTGGGTGACGCCTATCGTCGAGAATGCCTCGGGCCTGGACTACCACGGCTATCATGCGAGCAACTTCTCGCGCGTTGACCACCGCTACGAGAGCGGCGACACGACGTTCCAGACGCTTATCGACGAGGCGCACGCCCGCGGGATGAAGATTATCCTGGACATCGTGCTTAACCACACGGGCAACTTTGGCGAGGAGCACCTGTGCAAGCTGTTCACCCGCGACTGGAACGCCAACCAGTTCAAGATCAACGAGTGCATGCTGCCCTACACCACCGACTCGGTGGGGGGCAAACTGCCCACCAACTATGTCAACCTGCCAGCCGGCCAGCAGTATGACGCCCGGTTGAAGATGATGAAGAATACCGACAACCAGAACCACGACACGCACAACTACTGGCACCACTTCGGCCAGTTCAACTGGGACGACAATACCCGCTGGTGGGCCCAGATTGCGGGCGACTGCGTGGATCTGAACACCGAGAACCCCGCCGTTGCCGATTATCTTATCAATTGCTACGGCACCTTCATCAAGATGGGCGTGGACGGTTTCCGCATCGACACGGGCGGTCACATTGCACGCCTCACATTCAACAAGATTTACATTCCCGCCTTCAAGGCCCTGGGTGAGCAATACAGGAACAAGCGCCTGAATGGAGCCGACTTCTTCATGTACACCGAGGTGTGTGCCCGTTACCAGGGCAGCGTCACCTACCGCAACCAGCCCGCCTTGTCGCCCTACTTCTACACCTGGGCCGAGAACAAGAGCTATAGCTGGAACGACGATCCCGCCTACTGGGACAGCAAGGCCATCTATGAGAGCACCGACCTGAGCACGCTGGACAACATCAGCTCCTGCCAACTGATGTACAATGACAACAACAAGGAGACCAGCAGCGCGATGCCCACATCGAGCAACGCGGTGCTCAACGGCAACGATTACCACACGCCCGACGTGAGCATGGCCAGCGGCCTCAACGTCATTGACTTCCCCGTGCACTACTCGTTCCACAACATCGCGAGCGTGTGGAATCTGGCCATCAACGGGGACAAGTATTACAACGACGCGACCTACAACGTGGTGTATGTCGACAGTCACGACTACTGTCCCGGCCCCAACGACAACGTGCGCTTTAACGAGGGCACGGCGCAATGGGCCGAGAACCTGTCGCTGATGTTCACCTTCCGCGGCATCCCGTGCCTGTACTATGGGAGCGAGGTGGAGTTCAAGGCCGGCAAGACCATCGACCCGGGCGGCAACGGCTCGCTCAGGGACAGCGGTCGCGCCTACTATGGCGGCTACATCAAGGGTGAGGTGACAACCAGCGACTTTGGCATCGCTTCGGGAGCCACGGGCAACCTTGCCGCGACATTATCCAAGCCGCTTGTCAAGCACCTGCAGCGGCTCAACCGCATTCGTCAAGCCGTTCCAGCCCTGCGCAAGGGGCAGTACAGCACCAGCGGATGCTCCTCGTCGGGCGGTTATGCCTTCAAGCGCCGTTATACCGACTCCACTACCGACAGTTATGTCTTGGTCACCATTAACGGACCCGCTACCTTCACCGGGGTGCCGGGTGGCACCTACACCGACTGCATCACCGGTGACGTCAAGACCGTGACCGACGGGACGTTGACCACCACGACATGCAGCGGCAAGGGCAACATGCGCGTGTATGTCCTGACGACAAGCCTCACTCCAGCTCCCGGCAAGATCGGCGAAGACGGCCCTTACCTGTACACCTCGAGTGCCAACGCAGGCACCGTGCTCAGCTATGACGGTACCGAGGAAGAGCTGTCGAGCAACGACGGCGAGGGCAACGGCTCCACCCCGGCCCAAACGCTGGACCCCTATGAGCCCAGCTGCGAAGAGGATGACATGAGCGTATTCCTCGAGACCGACTTGAGCGTGGGCAGCGTCACGACCTGGGTGTGGAACAGCAGCACCAACTTCACAGGCGGCACCTGGCCAGGGCAGTCGATGACGCTGATGGGGTCAACCGCTGGTGGCTCGCGCAAGATTTGGAAATGGACCTACTCAGGCTCCAGCACCAGCATGCCCACAGGCATTATCTTTGTCACCGACGGCCAGCAAACCAGCGACCTCACCTACCGCAATCACGGCTACTACATCGATGGAACCTGGAATCACGAGGTGACCAATTACACATCGCCCGCCCCCACCCTGACCATCGACAAGGCTTCGGGCCAATATCAGGGCAGCGTGAAGGTCACCGTCACCGCCAGCGATTCTGACGCCGTCATCGTATATACCACCGACGGCTCAGCGCCTACCGCCAGCAGCCACCAGGCCGTGGGTCAAGTGAGCTTCACCTTCACCGACAACACCGTGCTCAGCGCCGGTGTGCTCTACCAGGGCAAGGTGCGCAACGTGCAGCAGCGCGAGTACATCTTCCATGGCTTTGTGCCCTACACTGCCACCGTATTTATCAAAGACCCGACCGTTGCGCCCAACAACTGGAGCAACGTCTATATCTACGCATGGGACAGCGACGGTGTCATTCATGACAGTTGGCCCGGGGTTTCCATCACTGCCACCAAGACCGTCAAGGGGCAACGGTTCTACTACCGCACCTTTGACGTCAACAGCGAGGACTACACCTTCAACGTGGTCCTCAGCCAGGGCGACAACGCCCACCAGAGCGTTGACGTGACAGGCATCAGCAAGGACATCTACCTCGAAATCACCTCCACGACCAACAAGTACACCGTTGCCGACATCACCGACCAGTATCGGTGGGTGGTCGGCGACATCAACAACGACGGCGAAGTGAACATCGCCGACGTGACGACACTGATCGGTATAATTCTTGATGACGATGTAGAGGCCGACATGCTGGCACTGAGCGACTTGAACGGTGACAACGAGACCAATGTTGCCGATGTCACCTTCCTCATTAACCTTATATTGCAAAACGAATGAAGTTGATTGTAATTAGAGTCAACAGAAGGCCATAACATGGACGTTGGCCCAGGAGTGTTAATTACTGCTGATCAATTAACATTCATGGGCCAACTGCTTTATCGTTCACAAAATATTTTGCCGTGAATGAAAAAAGGTGTAATTTCGCACGATTTTTCACAACGCAAACATTACACAACTCATGAAGAAGATCATACTGATGATGGTTGCAATCGCTGCTTTGACGGCATGCAACGACAACAAGTTCCACATCGACGGCACCATCGAGGGCTCAGGTGACACCACCACTCTTGTTCTTGAGCAATCAAGCAATGGACAATGGTTCCTTATCGATAGTGTGAAAGTGGACAAGAACGGCAAGTTCAGCGTGAGCGCCCCGGCTCCCGAAGTTCCCAGCATTTATCAGCTGCGACTGGGCAACCAGGCTATCTGCTTCCCCATCGACAGCCTTGACCACTTGACCCTCAAGGCCAAGTTGCCCAACCTGACCAGCAACTACACGCTGGATGGCAGTGAACATGCCACGCAGGTGATGAAGATAGACCAGGAGGCAATGCAATTTGCCGGCGGCAAGGGCACAGCTACCGAGCTGCAGGCATGGAAAGACAAGCTGGCCAGGCAGATTGTTGCCGACCCAAGCGGCATCGTGGCCTATTACACCATCAACAAGTATATCGACGGCAAGCCATTGTTCGACCCGTTGAACGACAATGACCTGCGCATCATTGGAGCCGTGGCCAATTCGTTCAATTCGTTCCGTCCCGACGATCCCCGCACCGAGTATCTGGTGAACCTGCTGCTCGACGGTCAACGCCGCCGCCGTGCCATGGCTGCGCCCAACGACACCGTGTTTGCCGACGTCGCCACCCTCATCGACATCAAACTGCAGGATTACAATGGCAAGGAGTACAGCCTGTCGAAGGTGGCCAGCGAGAACCGCATCGTCCTGCTCGACTTCACGGCCTACACCACTGATATCTCACCCAAGCTGAACAAGAATCTCAACGACATTTATCAGGCATACCACAGCCGGGGTCTCACCATCTATCAGGTGAGCGTTGACCAGGACAACGTCGCTTGGCGCCAGGCAGCTCAAAACCTGCCATGGATCACCGTTTTCGACCCGATGAGCATCAACTCACAGACCATTGGCGCCTATAATGTGACCGGCATTCCCACGACGTTCATCATCCGCAACAGCGAGATTGTTGAGCGAGTCGAGGATGCGGCAAGGCTCAAGGCTGTCGTAGCCAAGTACATGTAAACCGGTAAGAGTGAATTGAAAGATTGAATACTAACAACTGATTCTTTTCCAGAAATCAAGATAGCGCTGTGCCACAACTGGTGCAGCGTTGTGTTTTTCCACAAAGGCCCGGCTCATGCGTGCCAATTGGGGCAGTTGATCACGGTTCTCGACCAGCCACGACAACTTGCGGTCGATATCTCCCTCAACAAGGGGTGACACGTTGACAATAGGATGATTGGAGGTCTCGCCAATGAGATCATAATACTCGGGTTCAGCCCCCGAGACAGCGACCAGGCCCTGCGCCATAGCGATGAGCGCGTTGGTACCGGGAGTGTAACTGTAGAGCTGGTCCAAAATGACATGCGACTCACGCATGCGGCGCGTATATTCATCATAGGGGAGGTTCTCGACCACTTCAAGCTCGGTGATGCCAGGGTAACGGTCATGCACACGCTTCATGGCAGCCAGCAGGCGATCGGTGCCCTTGATGACGTGACGGTCACGCTGGATGCCGATGAAAAGGCGCACCTTCTCGGGAGCCTGTTCCAGCGGGCGATAGGACAAGGCGTCAATGTCGATGGGGATACCGCCATACACGACACGGTCGCCCAGGATGGGCTTGTAGGCCGCAAAATATTCATACAAGCACGCCACTGCGCCATCAATGCCTCCCAGGATGTGTTCACTGTGCCGGGACATGAACGGCTCTTTCCAGTTGTCCTGCTGCTGCATGATGTACTCACTGGAGCCTACATAGGGCGACGGCTGGTCTCCAAGCATGTAATCGCTGTAACGATAGGTGTGCCCGTCATGACAGGCATCATAATATACCTTGTCGGTGGCCAGGGCCGACAAGACGATGTGGCCGTTATTGGCTTTGAGGTAATCAAACACCCTGGCGACGCGGTAGGGCTTCAAACGCAGGAAGATGGGAGATGCAATCTCAACGATGTCGTAACCCGTCATGCGAGGCAAAGCACGCCTGATGTCATACAGGTAACGTATCGTTCCCAATTTTCCGGAACGGCGTCTCAAGTCAATGTCACGGTGGGTATCCATCCAGCGTGAGCCGTCGGATGCCACCATGGCTTCATGCCCCATCAGCCGCAGCTGATGTGCCAGACAGTTGTGCAAATTGCTTGCGTCTCCAGCAAATAATATCCTCATAGCAAATGCAAAAGTAGACATTTTTTTGGGAATTATCAAAATTAGCAGTACCTTTAGCCCGATTTTAGCGTGAATGGAAGTATCTATCATCATACCCGTCTATAACCGAGCCAGTGTGGTCCTCACCACGCTGCAAACGGTGCTGGCCCAAACCTACCGCCCGCTGCAACTCGTGCTGGTTGATAACGACAGCACCGACGGCACGATGAAGGTGCTGCAGGATTTCAAGCGCTACAACGAGCAGGATGGATTGAAGATAGAGGTCACCAGCGAGGGGCTGCACACTGCTGGAGCGGCCCGCAACCGCGGCCTTGAGCGTGCCACGGGCGAGTGGATCATGTTCTTTGACAGCGACGACCTGATGGATCGGGATCTGGTGGCACACTATGTACACACGATTGAGCAGGCTAAAGCCAAAGGACGTCAACTCGACCTGATCAGTGCACGCTCAATTCTCATTTTCCCCGACGGCAACCACCGCCAGGCTCCGTTCCACAAGCGCGATTTGTTTGCCAACCACATCCTGCATGGCCAGCTGGCCACGCAACGCTATGCCGTGCGCCGCGCATTCTTTGAATCGACCGACGCATGGAACATCAACCTGCCAGGATGGAACGATTGGGAACTGGGATTGAGGCTGTTGCTGGCCAAGCCGCACTTAGCCTTTTCCAAAGGGAAACCGCGCATCTTCATCAACCACAACGGGGCCGACTCGATCACGGGCACCGAGTTCCACAGCCGCCAGGGGCAATGGGAGCACGTTATCGACATCATGATCAACGAGGCAAGATGCTCGATGCTCAAGACCAAGCACAAGCAACGCTTTGAACGGTTGCTCGAATACCGCCGCCTGGTGCTCGCCGCACAATATCAACGCGAGGGGTATCCCGATCTGGCCAAGCCCTTGTGCCACAAGGCCTATCAAGCCCTTGGCCACTCCTACCACGAGAACCGTCGCTGGCGCTGGCTGGTTGCCCCGATGACACGCCGCCTGTTTGCCCGCATCGCTGCCGGCAAGCGGGGTTCGGCACGCATTGCCCGTTACCTGTACTGATATCTTTGCAACCCGGTTGCACGCGATTGTGTGTACCTTTGCCCCCGTAATCATCAACACCACAAGGTTAAGGGATATGGCACACAGTCACAACAACAATCATCATCACGACGACCATTGCAACAGCAGCAGCGGTCACGGCTGCAGTTGCTGTAGCGGCGGGCACAATCATAGTGAAGCCCATGAAGAGGAAACAAACTGGTGGAAACCGGCTCTGTCACTCACCCTGCTGCTGGCAGGTATCGCCATGAATGCGGCAGGCGTGAAATGGTTCAGTAACGAGTGGGCACAACTGCTGTGGTATGCCGCGGCATGGATGCCCACAGGATTGGGCGTGTTGCGTGAAGCTATCGAGGAGGCGCGTGAGGGCGAAGTGTTCAGCGAATTTCTGCTGATGTCGGTGGCCAGCATCGGCGCATTTGTCATCGGCGAGTACCCCGAGGCGGTGGCCGTGATGGCGCTCTATTGCATCGGCGAGGCCCTGCAAGACCGTGCCGTGAGCAGTGCCCGCGGCAACATCAAGTCCCTCATCGCTTTACGCCCCGACCATGCAGTGGTGCTGCATGGCAATGAACGCGTGGCCATCAATCCCGCTAAGGTTCAGGTGGACGACATTGTGGAGGTTAAACCGGGCGAACGCGTGCCAGTGGATGGCATCCTGATTGGCGAGGCAGCTGCCTTCGACACAGCCGCCCTGACGGGCGAGAGCGTGCCACGCATCATCGAAAGCGGTGACGAGGTGCTCGCGGGAATGATAGCCAGCGAGAGCGTCGTCAGGCTCAAGACCCTGAGGCCTGCCGGCGAGAGTGCCGTTTCACGCATCCTGCACATGGTTGAGGAAGCTACCGAGCGCAAGGCACCCGCCGAGTTGTTCATCCGCCGTTTTGCACGCATCTACACACCCGTGGTCGTTGTACTTGCCGTGCTGGTCGTGGCCCTGCCATGGCTCTATTCCTTAGCAGTGCCTGCCACCGACTACAGCTTCGCCAAGTGGCTGCACCGCGCCCTGGTGTTCTTGGTGATCTCATGCCCCTGCGCGCTGGTCATCAGCATCCCGCTCAGCTACTTTGCGGGCATCGGTGCCGCCTCGCGCCGCGGCATCCTGTTCAAGGGCAGCAACTACCTGGACTCGATTGCCCGGGTCGACACGGTGGTGTTTGACAAGACCGGCACGCTCACCACGGGACGCTTTGCCGTGAGCCGGGTCGAAGGCCTGACCAGCGAGCAGGTGGCCGTCGCCAGCGCCATCGAGCAGGACAGCCCCCACCCCATCGCCCGCGCCATCGTCGAGCACCAGCAACCCGCCCTGGTTGCCGTGAGCAACCTCAAGAATATCGCCGGCTATGGCCTGAGCGCCACCGTCGACGGCCAGCAGTGGCTGGTGGGCACGACACGGCTGCTGGAACGCGAGGGCGTGGAATTTCCTCCCGCATTGACCGCGACGGCCCACACGATGGTAGCTGTGGCCGTCGGTGGACAATATGCGGGACTCATCCTGTTGAGCGACAGGGCCAAGGAGGATGCCGCCACCGCCATCCGTGCCCTGGACCGCCAGGGCATCAACACGGTGATGCTCTCGGGCGACAGGCAGGCGCTTGTGGACGAGGTGGCAAGCCGCTTGGGCATCGGTGAGGCCCACGGCGACCTGCTGCCGCAGGACAAGGTGAAGCACATCGAGCAAGTTAGGCAGGCAGGGCATCAGGTGGCCTTTGTGGGCGACGGCATCAACGATGCGCCCGTGCTCGCCATGAGCGATGTGGGCATCGCCATGGGTGCCCTGGGCAGCGACATGGCCATCGAGACAGCCGACGTCGTCATCCAGACCGACCAGCCCTCGCGCGTGGCCGACGCCGTGACACTGGGCCGACGCACGCGCCGCATCGTCATGCAGAACATCGCCTTTGCCCTGGCCGTAAAAGTGCTGGTGATGATACTGGGTGTGGCAGGGCTGGCCACGATGTGGCAGGCCGTGTTTGCCGACGTGGGCGTTGCCCTGCTGTGCATCCTCAACGCCCTGCGCCTCATGCGCCACCACGTTTCTCAAACAACGAGAACACCCACTGGAGACAACTAAGACAACATGAAAACATCATGAGTCCACTTTAAAAAAGTAGCCCACTAATAATATGGCCTACTAATTAATTGAATTTTTTATTGTACGTGGAAGATTTTGTGAAGTGTCACGATGCGCTGATTTACAATTAGTTTAGCAAGATCTCACTCACATGGGCTTGCCTGTAGCGACTGATGCTGCAGGGATGGGGGTATAAAAAGGGCTGAATGGGTTGTGCACTGGCCTGAACTTTGCGTTCAGGGACGGCACAGCCCATTCAGCTGTTATGAATCAGTATAAACAGTGGGTGGTGATTGTTCACTTCAGGCCGCGGTTGCGCAGCAGGGCATCGACGGTGGGAGCCTGGCCGCGGAAGCGCTTGTAGAGCACCATGGGATCCTCGGTGTCACCAGCCTCGAGCAGTGCACGGTAGGCATCGGCAGTGGCCTTGTCGAAGCAGCCGGCCTTCTCAAATGCCAAGTATCCGTCGGCCTCCAACACCTGTGACCACAGGTAGGTGTAGTAACCGCAGGCATACTCGTCGCTGGCAAACACGTGCTTGAAGTAGGGGCTGCGATAGCGGAACTCGACCAGCGCGGGCATGCCCAACTGGTTCTTCACGTCCTGCTCAAAGGCCTTGACGTCGATGTTCTTCACCTCGTCGGCCGTCCAAGCCTTCTTGTGCCAGTACATGTCCAACAGGGCGGCACCCACGAGCTCGGTGGTCATGAAGCCCATGTTGAACTGTGCACTCTCGTTGAGCTTCTGCACCAGGCTATCGGGGATCACCTCGCCAGTCTTGTAGTGTCGGGCATAGTTCTTGAGCACCTCGGGTTCAAATGCCCAGTGCTCGTTGATCTGCGAGGGCATCTCGACGATGTCACGGTCGGTGTTGGTACCGGCCAGGCCGCGGTACTGTACACGGGTCAACATGCCGTGCAGGGCATGGCCGAACTCGTGGAAGACAGTCTGCACGTCGTCCCAGGTGAGCAGCGAGGGGGTGTCACCCGAGGGCAGTGCCATGTTACCCACATTATAAATAATAGGACGCACGTTGGCACCGTTGTAGCCGTAGGCCTCCTGCATGGCGTTCATCCAGGCACCGGGGGCCTTGGTGTCGCGAGGCAGATAGTCGGTCATGAATACGGCGAGGTGCTTGCCCTCGGCATCCTTCACGTCATAGACCTTGACCTGTGGGTTGTACTTGGGTGCATCGGGCATCTCCTCGAAGGTGAGGCCATAGAGCTTGTTGGCAATGAAGAAGATACCATTCTTGACAACGCTGTCGAGTGCGAAATAGGGGCGCACGTCATCCTCGCTGAAGTCAAATTTCTCCTTCTTAACCTTCTCGGCATAGTAGTAATAGTCGCATGCCTCGATCTTGGCGGTATCGCCATGGGCAGTTGCATAGGCCTGCATGTCGGCAACCTCCTCGTCAACTTTCTTGATGGCGGGGCGCCACAGCTGCATGAGCAGATCCTCGGCAGCCTTGGGTGTTTTGGCCATGTAGGGGTCTACTGCATAGTCGGCAAAGGTGTTGAATCCGAGCAGGTTGGCCTTCTGCTGACGCAGAAGCAGAATGTTACGGATGTTCTCGCTGTTGTCCCACTCGTCACCATGGCTGGCCGTGGTGATGTAGGTCTCGTACATTTTGCGGCGCAGGTCGCGGCTATCGGCGTAGGTCAGCACGGGAAGGCGGGTGGCAGCGATGGCATTGAATGCCCACTGGCCCTTCTTGCCCTTGTCGGCAGCGAGCTTGGCAGCGTTGTCGATGATGTCCTGAGACAGGCCCTTGAGTTCTTCCTCCTTGTCAATAAAGAAGACGCAGGCGCTCAGGTCGTGCTGGATGTTGTTGCCAAACTTGAGCTGGAAGTCACCCAGCTTGCGGTTGATTTCCTTGAGGCTGTCCTTTTGAGCGGCAGTCAACAGGGCACCGTTGCGCACAAAACGCTTGTAATACTTCTCGGTCAAGCGCTTCTGGATGGGATCCATGCCCAGCTTGTCGGCGTTGTCATAGACAGCCTTCACCTTGGCAAACAGGCTGTCGTTCATGTACATGCCATCGCTTTGAGCCGTCAGCTTGGGCATCAAGGCCTCGGTGATCTTCTGCATCTCGGGAGTGTTGTCACTCTCGCTGAGGGCATACATCACACCTGCCACGCGGCTCAGGATGCTGCCGCTGTTGTCCAGGGCGAGGATAGTGTTCTCGAAGTTAGGCTCGGCCGTGTTCTTGATGATGGAATCAATCTCGGCGTTCTGCTCCTCGATGCCAGCATTAACCGCGGGCTCATAGTCAGCATAGGTGATTTTGTCAAACGGCGGAATGCCGTACTCGTTTTCATACTCCGACATAAACGGATTGTTCTCGGTTGATTTTTTCTCGCTGCAGCCCACCAGGGTGATGGCGGCCAGGGCAAGAACGGTGAATAAAACTTTCTTCATGTCACTAAATCATTTAAGAATATTGGTTGTTATCTACTTTGTTATCTCGATATCAAATGTCGCCATCAGCGGGTAATGATCGCTACTGCCGCCCTTGATGCGCTTGATTGACAGGGCCCGCACGTCGCCGCGATAGAACATCTGGTCGATGCGGTAAGGCAGATGATGGCGGTTAAAAGAATGGCCATAGCCGCGACCCACCTCGGTCCACACGTCCCTCAGGTCCTCGCCCATGATGGTGCGATAGACGTGGGAAGCCGACACATCGTTCATGTCGCCACACACAATCACATTGGCAGGAGATGCATCTATCTCGTGGCGCAAGGACTCGGCATTATCGCCCCTGAGGGCAAACGAGCGGCGCATGCGTTCAAGTGGCGCGGGCTTGACACTGGGCGACACCCTCACGTTCTGGCTCTTGCCGAAACTCAGGTGATAGGACTGTAGCCTGAAGTCGATCAACCGCAACTGTTTGCCACTGGGCAACTGCAGGTCATAGGCGCGTGCCAGATGAGCCGTCATGTCACGGTTATATCCCAAGGGCGAATGTCCGCGGTGAGCTTTGCCCAGAGCCTGAGTCTTGAACGGATACTTCGACAAGATATTCAACCCCTCGGGACTACTGTATAGGTAAGGATATTTGGCTCTCACCTGTTCCATATAGGGTTTTAACGACGGCACATCGTCCCACTCGAGACCAGCGGCGCCGCCCTCCTGCATGAGCACCACGTCGGGGTCGGCGTCAAGAATCAGCTTCATCGTCTTGGATGGCTTGGACGACAAGGTGGGTTCATTGTAGTTGAACCCGAGCACATTATAGGTCATCACCTTGAGAATGAGTGATGGGTCGGCAGGGGTCGGTGGGATATTATCAACACTGTTCATGCCAATGTACTGCTTGAGAATAGGCAAGGTGGCCACCAGCGACACCACAACCGTGAACGCAGCAATCCATCGCCGCTTGAAGAGCACTGCGATGAGAACCAACGATAGTAAAATCACCATCGGCATGAATGCCAGCATCATGAACGGCGCACCGACAAACGACTGCGGGTTTATCTTGCCGGCATAGGCCGAACAAACCAGTAACACTGCCAACACGGCCGTGATGATTTCAATAGTCCAATTCTTGCGCTTCTTGCGACGGTATTTACTGTAATGTTTACTCATTATATTATATTATTAACAATGTTTTTGATGTTATGGCTCACGGCGGCGCGAAGCCCTGAAAAGGTCGTCTTTCTCGGCGTCGGTCAATGCATCATAACCCGACACCTTGATTTTCTTTAAAATGCTGTCCAGCCTCTCCTCGCTCACGGTATCGCCGGGGCGATGGGGTTTAGAAGGTTTTTGTTGAGATTGTGGACGGCGTGCAGGACGCTTGAATTGCGGCAACGAGCGGCCATTGAACATCCCCACCACCGCGTCGATGGCAGCGTTGAGAGGACGAGTGATGTCGTGCCCCCCCTTGATGCGCAAGGCATACCAAGCGCCAACAAGGGCACCGCCAATGTGGGCAATGCTGCTGCCCAGACTGACTCCGCTCAGGCCCGCCAGGTCGATGGCAACCGTGACGATAGCCACCCACTTGATCGAAACCTCGCCAATAAAAAGCAAGCCGATCTTGTAGTCGGGAGCATAGACCGCGGCAGCGACAACCACAGCAATGACCGAGGCCGAAGCACCAATCAGGAAAAACGGTCCACCCGTGAAATGCGGCAACAGGTTGCAGGCCAACAGAAACAGCAGGGCTCCACCCCACCCGCCCAGCAAGTAGACGCCAGTGAGCTGCTTGGGTGAGAAAAACTCCATGAAAATGCGACCCAGCCAATAGAGCCACAGCATGTTGAACAGAATGTGCAACAGCTTGTAGTGGGCAAACATATAGGTCAACAGAGTCCAAGGGCGCCTCATGAGCTGCGCCAAGTCACCAGGAAGTTCCACCCAGTTGACCCAACTGCCACCATCCACGTTAAACAACATGGCGGCAAAAATCACCACGTTGAGTAAGAGATATACCCCGATGTTGATGAAGATGAGCCTCAGCAACATCGAGCTTTGCTTATAGCAGCGTTTAATATCGTCAATAATAGCCATTGCCACGCGACAAGGTACCGTTATGCTTCCAGTAAAGTATCATGATGATACCGGCTATCATGCCTCCCAAATGAGCGAAATGTGCTACTCCACTCATAGCGCCAGAGACACCAAAGAACAACTCAATCAGTCCATAACCCAGCACCATCCACTTGGCCTTGATGGGGAACGGGAACGGAATGATGTACATCGGCATATTGGGAAATATCATGCCAAATGCAAGCAGTATGCCAAACACTGCGCCCGAAGCGCCCACGGTCAACAGGCTGTTGTAGAAATCGTTCATCGTGAATGCCGCATGGCCCTCATTGATGGCCTTGATGATGTCGGCAACAGATGTACTTGCCGGACCCGTCACACTGCTGGCCAGGATACTCTCCCACGAGAATTGCCACACAAGTTCCTGAGCCAGTGCCGCACCCAGTCCGCACGAGATGTAATAGAACAAGTAACGCTTGCTCCCCAACACGCGCTCCAGCAGGCTGCCGAACATCCATAACGAGAACATGTTGAAAAAGATGTGAGCTACACCGCGGGTGTCGTGCATGAACATGTAGGTGAACAACTGAGCGGGATTAAAATGGGAACCCTGCCAAAAATGCAGAGCCAGCCATCGGTCCAGATCAATGATTCCCGTCCGCTGGAAAACAATCGTGGCCAACCACATCAATACATTAATAATGAGAAGATGCTTGGTCACGGGCATAATAGAAGCCCAAAAGGACCTGTTGTCGTTTTGCATATGAGTCGTACTTTTTCTTTTGCTTAAGTTACAGCGCAAAAGTAAAGAAAAACTCCCTATTTAGGGCAATTTGGACAATAAAAAAACAAAAAAACCGCCTTTTTTAGGCTAATTTTCGCATTTTTCTTTGAAAAATATTTGGCGAAACCGTTGTTTTACTTATATTTGCGCAAAGAAATCAACCATTTATTTTATTCACATAACTAATTTCAATAAAAATTTACACTATGAACAAGACTGAATTAGTACAAGCTATCGCTGAGAAAGCTGAACTCACCAAGGTTCAAGCTAAAGCCGCTTTGGATGCAACGATGTGCGCTATCGAAGGCGCCCTCAAGGCCGGTGATAAGGTTGCTCTTATTGGCTTTGGTACCTTCCAGGTTGTAAAGAAGGAGGCTCGCCAGGGCATCAACCCCGCCACCAAGGCTAAAATCAAAATTCCCGCAAAGAAGGTGGTTAAATTCAAAGCTGGCGCCGACTTGGCCAAGAAGGTAAACGCCAAGAAGAAATAAGCAATTGCTTGTTCGAATTTTTAAAACAGCCGAGGCCCGTGACGGTTCTCGGCTGTTTTGCATCATTGAAACATAATTTAAACACCTCTCAGCACTTGTGTACGATTTATTTTATTTATATTTGTGCTTTGAATCCTAATGTTGTTTATTTAAACGTGAATAATCATAACAATCAATAACGACAGATGCTTATGAAAAAAGAAATCACCCTCAAGACTTGGTTGCGTCGACTCGCCTTGGCAACAACGGCAATGTTTGCAGCCACGTCGTTTGTCCAGGCTGCCAGCGTCACTGTGGACGGTATCAACTACACTACCGATACCAAGAAGAAGACAGCAACGGTAGCCAAGTACACCATCGTGAAAGCCACCGACACGACACCGGCCGACACATTATTCTATTCCGGCGATATCGTTATCCCTGAAACCATCACCGTCGATGGCGAGAAATATACCGTAGTAGCCACTGCCACCAACTCCTTCCTGGATTGCAAGGACGTGACAAGCGTGACATTGCCCAACACTTGCGTAACCATTGGGCGAGCCACCTTCAAGGGATGTACAAGCCTGACACGCAGCCCCCTGCCTGAGACGGTTACAAGCGTGGGACAGGGTGTGTTCAACGGCTGCACCCGCTTGGAAGAAGTCACCATCTACCCTGGATGGAGCAAGCCCGTGAGCGATGAATTTTCCAATTGCCCGAACCTGAAACGCCTTATCATCACCAGCGGAGAGACTCCTGTGACGATGAGAATCAACGCCTTTGGCGCAACCAGTGAGGCCCGCACCGCACTGGCCAGCATCGAGTACATCTATATGGGACGCAACGTCGATGCAAGTCTCTATACCAACGCCGAACAGCCTTTCCACAACATGACGGGTCTCAAGACGCTCGTCATTGGCGGAGAGACCACCACAATCCAGAGCACCACGTTCCAGGGATGCACGTCGCTGAATAATGTCACCTTTGAGCCAGGGAATGTGGTTACCGGCATCGGTTCGAGCGCATTTGCAAGCTGCACATCGCTGACGGGCATCGCCATCCCTGCAGGGGTGACCACCATCGAGCAGAGCGTGTTCAACGGGTGCCGCAGCCTGCAGCACGTGAGCATGGGCGACGATGTAACCAGCATCGGCATCACTGCGTTCTACAATACCAGCCTGACGTCCTCTACGTTCCACTTGCCCAGCGCAGTGGCGTCAATCGGTCAGAGCGCATTTGAGAACACCTTGCTCGATGGCGATCTCGTGCTGCCCGCCATGCTGACAACGATAGGAACCAAAGCGTTTGCCGGCACACAGTTGAGCAGCATCACCATTCCCGCCAGCGTGACCAGCATCGGTCAGGGAGCTTTTGCCCCCATTCCCACCCTGGCCAGCATCTCCCTTGACGAGGGCAACACTGCATTCCAACTTGATCATGGCGTGCTGCTTGATGCCGCAGGCTCCCGATTGATTGTCAGTGCCCATGAGGGTGCCATTGGAACCAACTATGGCAGCTCGACGGTGACCAGTATCGACAACTACGGCCTGGCCTATGCCCCCTTCACGAGCGTTGACCTGCCCGCGTTACAGTCAATAGGCAACTACGGCTTTGCATACAGCGGCCTCGAGACCTACACCCTCGAGAACAATGTCGCTGTAGGCCAGAACGCGTTTGCCGGCTCGGCCCTCAAGCAGATTGTAATCGCCGATGGCCGCAACGAGATTCCTCAAGGCCTGTGCTTGGGCTGCGTCAGCCTGACCAGTGCCAAGCTGCCGAGCAGTGCCACCAACATGATGCGCAACTGCTTTGAGGGCTGCACCGCCCTCGAGGAAATGGAGATTCCTGCCAATGTGAACTACATGGAGCCCGGTTCGGTTCCCGCCACCATCAAGGTGCTGCGCGTGCTCAATGTCAACACGCCTGCCCTGGCTGCAGGTGTCTTTAACGCATCACAGGGCAATGTTATCTGTAAGGTGGCTCCTGGCTCGGTTGAAACTTTCAAGCAGGCCAGCCAGTGGTGCTACCTCAACATCATAGCCGACGAGACCATCTCGGGCGAAGGCTCTACACTGGGATGCCCCACGGGACTCTACTTTGCCACCACCGACGGCAGTCTGATGTATCAAGACGAGGAGGGCAAAATCGTGAACACCAACTTCAACGCCGGCAAGCACGCCTTTACCCTGCATACCTACAAGAATCGCGTCTATGTGGCCGTGGCTGGCGAGAAGTTCACCTATCAGGATCCTGCCCAGCCACTGGGCGACGGCGAGCTGTTCTACGTGAACAACACCAATGGCATCTTCTATCGCGTGACCGTGCTTAACAACATGGGATACGCGCCCAGCGAGGATCCCTTCACTATGTTCATCAACAAGGATGAAAATAAGATCTACATCAGCGACCGCAACGTGGGCATCCACGAGCTCAATGCCGACACCACAGGTCTTTATGGCCAGCAGCCCTTCCTGTTGCAGAACCAGTGGTTGCCCTACTATGGAGACGAGATCAGTTGGGGCAGCATCACCGGAGGCTTTACCCAAGACAAGAACGGCATCTTCTGGATGAGCAAGAAATTCAACGGCATCTGCCTGCTGCGCTTCAAGAAAAATGATATTTATCCCGACGGCGGGACAGGTAAGACCAAACACTACAATGCACTGTTCAAGGACGCCATCATCAAGACCTTCTATTTAGATGATGAGAACGGCTACCTGTACATGCAGGTTCAGACCGACCCCTATGGCTGCGTGCCGGGCATCTACCGCATTGCCCTTAATAAAATTGAGGACATACAGACAGGTGCCGATATAGCGGGCAACGAGAGCCTGCGCATCGCCGATTGTGAACTCATCGACGACTCCCCCATCAAGGCCGAGGGCCAGGAGGATAGCGGCGAGCTGGCCAATGTGGCCCAAATCAACAGCGACGGCAACTACATCTACTGGAGCTACATTGCCCCGAGCAGTGATGAGGAAGCCATCCGTAACAGCGTCCCGCTGGATCCCAAGAACCCGTTACACAAGAGCGGCATCAAGTGCCTGGCAGCCAAGCCTGCCCAAGATGGCACCATGTCAAGGAACGTGGCCTATGCCGTTCAAGACGTTCTTGCCTATGGCGTGTGCGGCACGGTATCATCGGTAACCGAGCCCAAGCCTGCCGTGGCCACTGGTGACGTTAATGGCGACGGCGAGGTTAATATTGCCGACATCAACACCCTCATCGATTTCATCTTGAGCGGCGGAGCCAATGACTCGGCCGACGTCAACAATGACGGCGAAATCAATGTGGCCGATGTCAACGCTCTTCTTGACATCATCTTGACAGCCAATTAACTACGGGCCATCAAACATAACGATAAAGCGCGAGCCACCAGTAGCTCGCGCTTTGTTATTATGAACGATCCAAGGTACATAAAAGAAGAATGGATTAACCATTCTATCTTCACGACAGTATTAAGTTAATCCAAAAACTCTTCAAAATCAAAACTGTTCTCTTCTCAAGACTTCTTTCCTTTTATGCGTTGCAAATTTAGCATCATTTTTTGATACACAAAAGTTTTTATCATTTTTTTTCAAAAAAATGTATTAATCGGTTATTGTGAGTCCTTCCCGTAGATGCGGTCAACGACAAGGGCGATCGCACCATCGCCTGTAATATTGCATGCCGTGCCGAAACTATCCATCGTGATATACAAGGCTATCATCACTGCCTGTTGGTCGGCATTAAATCCAAGCATTGACTGCAGCACACCCAAGGCTGCCATAATCGCGCCACCAGGGACTCCCGGCGCTGCGACCATCATCACACCAAGCATCAGGATGAAACCCGAAAACTGGAGTATATCCACCGCGCCACCCTGCATGAGCAACAAGGCAACTGCACATGCCGTAATCTTCATCGCGCTACCCGAGAGGTGGATGGTGGCACACAACGGCACCACAAATCCGGCAATGCCATCGCTCACTCCATTCTTCTTGACCTGGTTGAGAGTCACGGGAATAGTCGCTGCCGATGACGACGTTCCTAAAGCGGTGAAATAGGCAGGCAACATGTTGTACAAAGCCTTGAACGGATTGCGCTTGGAGATGGCACCCGCGATGCAATATTGCAAGACAAGCAGGAAGATATGCATCACAAAGATGACGCCGATAATGGCCACAAACACGTTGATGATGCGCCAGGCCTGACCCGTGAAGGACATGTTTAGGAAAATCGAGAAGATATAGACGGGCAAGATGGGGATAAGGGCCACCTCGATGGTCTTGGCAATGATGTCACGGAACTCGTCAAAACCTTTTTTGAGCTGTGGAGACTCAAAGAAAGCAATACCCAGACCCATGACAAAGGCGGTGACCAGCGAGCTCATCACATCGAGCAATGGAGGAATCTCAATCGTGAAGAACGGTTGCAGCTCCTCGGCATTAGTCACGGCGGCGGCAGCTTGTGAGCGGTCGATAAGTGACGGGAAAATGCCACTGCTGGTAAAAAAACTCAGAAAACCCGAAAACACCGTATCGCCATAGGCAAGGAGCGCCGTAATCAACAGCAGGCGGCCAGCTCCCTTGCCAATGTCGGCGATGGCGGGAGTCACCAAGCCCAAGATAATGAGCGGTATCAAGAATGACAGGAAATGACTGAACACGCTGTTAAAAGTGATAAAGCACCTCACTGCCCACTCGGGGAAAAACATGCCACACACCACACCCAAGATGATGGCGATAATGATGCGCGGCAGCAAGCCTATTTTAGAGAGTTTCATCGTACTAAAGAAGGATTATCAACATTTTTTGGGCAAAGGTAATATTTTTTGCCGTATTTTTGCGTTAATTATCTGAATGAGTATGATTACAATAAGCAAATACGAGGCTTCGATGGCAGCCCGATGGGACGATTTTGTGAAGGCGAGCCGCAATGGAACTTTCCTGCACATGAGGGGCTACATGGACTACCATAGTGACCGCTTCACCGACTGTTCGCTTATCGCCGAGCGCGATGGCCGATGGTGCGCCCTGCTGCCGGCCTGCATCGATGGCGACACTCTCTATTCCCATCGCGGACTCACCTACGGATCCTGGCTGCTGCCCCTCAAGCACTTTGACGCCACAATCATGCTTGACGTAATGGATGCCGCATGCCTATGGATGAGTCGAAACGGTATCAAGCACTTGATCTACAAGCCCGTGCCACACATCTATCATCGCTATCCATGCGAAGAGGACCTGTACGCCTTGTTCCGCCACAGAGCCACAATCAGCGAGACCAACATCTCGACGACCATCGACCTTGGCTGCCCGCTGCCGCTTGACCGCGGCAACAAGAGCGGAGCCAACGCAGCCCGTAAAGCCGGCATTGTCGTGGGACAGAGTGACGACTGGGAAGGATATTGGCACTTGCTGTCATCGCTCCTTGGTGAGCGTTACGATACCCGCCCGGTTCACTCTATTGACGAGATGCGCTTGCTCCACGGCCGTTTTCCCGACAACATCAAGCTCTACACCGCCACACTCAATGGCCGACTGCTGGCAGGCGTTGTGATGTATCTGTCACATCGAGTTGCGCATTGCCAATATATTGGCGCGTCACCCCAGGGGAAAGACAGCAAAGCGCTGACCCTGCTGTTTGAACAGCTCATCAACCAATGCAAGCAACAAGGTTTCAGGTATTTTGACTTTGGCATCAGCAACGAGGACCACGGGCAATACCTCAATGAAGGACTCGTCAGGCAGAAGTCGCGTCTGGGTGGCCGAGGCATTGTGTATAACACGTTTGATCTCGCATTATAATTATATTATTGCGTAGATGGGCAGCAAGCAGAGCAACATATCCCGCATGGCAATGAAGGCAATGGGCATCTTTGGTGGTGTTCAGGTGATGGGCATCTTGTGCTCCATCATCCGCACCAAGCTGGTTGCCTGGTGGATCGGGCCTGTGGGTATCGGTTTGTTCGGCCTGTTCAATAATGCGCTGGAGATGATCTCGACCGGAACCAACCTGGGCATCAGGTCAAGCAGCGTGCGGGACATCTCACAATCAATGGCCGCCAACGAGCAGGGCCTTGTGGCGCGCATTGTTACCGTCGTCAGGAAATGGTCGTTGTGGCTTGGTCTGGCTGGAGCCCTGCTCACGCTGTCACTGGCTCCGCTGCTCAGCCAGATGACATTTGGTGACGGCACTCACATCTGGGGATTTGTCGCTCTTAGCATCGCCGTGCTGCTGCAGGCGTTGACCAACGGAGAATATGCGGTGCTGCAAGGCACGGCCCATCTCAAGCGGCTGGCCAGCGTGACCCTGTGGGGAACCATTGTGGGATTAGCGGTGTCCATCCCGTTGTTCTACTTCCTGCGGGAACGCAGCATCCTGCCCTCAATCATCGCCTATGCGGCAGCGCTTGCGGCCTTTGCATGGCTGTTCCGCAACCGCGAGTATCGGCCTGCCCGTATCAAGGCACGGGAGGCCTTCGACATGGGCAAGGGGTTTGTCAAACTGGGCATCTACATGACTCTTGGCAACTTTGCGAGCATCCTTGCCAGCTATGCTTTCAACGCATGGCTCAATGTCAATGCCGGCACTGAGACCGTGGGTTACTATCAAGCTGGATACACCTTGATCAACAAATACACGGGGCTTATCCTCACCGCCCTGGGCATGGAATACTATCCACGTCTTGCCAAGGTAGCCGAAAGCCGCATCAGGCTGCGGGCCTTTGTTTCACAGGAAATAAACGTCGCCATCACGATTATGGCGCCCGTGGTCGCACTATTCATCCTCTTGCGCGAGGTGGTGGTGTGGCTGCTCTACACACCAGAGTTCAACATCATCCTCAGCTTCATCTCATGGGGCATGGTCGGCACCGTGCTGCGCACCTTGTCGTGGTGCCTCGCGTTCACGATTCTGGCCAAGGGTGATGGTAAGACCTACCTGTGGACCGAGGTCGCCAGTGCCGTCATCAACCTGGGTCTGAACATCGTCTTCTACCGCTGGTGGGGCATCACGGGATTGGGAATCGCGTTCCTTGTCTCCTACCTGCTATACACGGTCATCATTGCCGTTGTTTACTTCAAGGGCTACCACTTGAGCGTATCACGCGGCAGCCTGTGCAACCTATTGTGGACCATGGCTGTAGCAGCCACAGTGATGATATCCATGGAGCAGGGCCAAGTGCCTGCCGCGATTGCAATTACCGCAGTGAGCGTGATTGTCGCTGGCCGCCAGGTTATAGCGCTCTGGCGCAGATAGCATGAGATTACTACCATATCCGGTAAACCGTATTCCATAACCGCACAACCAAGTTCGGTTAAATTTTAATAAAAGGCAGGATTTTATTAACAATTTGCCTTTGTAAATCAAAAATTATGCCTACCTTTGCAACGTTAAATCAAAGTATTTACCGCGAGGGATCTCACCGCAACATGTTGAGATTCTTCTAATTTTTTGAATCTTAAAAATTAAAACAAAAAACACAGTATTTAGCATGGCTATTACTTACATGACCCAGGAAGGATACGACAAAAAGATGGCCGAGCTGGCCCATCTTGAGAACGTAGAACGTCCCGATGTTGTCCGTGCCATCGTTGAGGCCCGTGACAAGGGAGACCTTTCAGAGAACGCAGAATATGATGCAGCCAAGGAGCGTCAAGGCATGCTCGAGGCCAAGATTGCCGAACTGAAATCGCTTATCGCTTCGGCACGCATCATCGACGAGAGCAAGATATCAACGGACGAAGTTCAACTGCTCACGAAGGTGACCATCCGCAACCTCAAGAACAAGGCCCAGATGACCTACACCATCGTTACTGAGACCGAGGCCAACCTGCGCGAAGGCAAGATCTCGATTACCACACCTATCGCCAAGGGCCTTCTCGGGCACAAGGTTGGTGACAAGGTTGAAGTTCAGGCTCCTGCAGGACTGATGAAATTTGAAATCCTCAAAATCGAAGTATAACACAGCATAGCATTATGGCAACCATTTTCAGCAAAATCGCCGCTGGTGAGATTCCCAGCTACAAGGTAGCCGAGGACGATCGCTACTACGCCTTCCTCGACATCAACCCCATGGCCAAAGGCCACACTTTGGTTATCCCGAAACACGAGGTGAACTATATGTTTGACCTCGACGAGGAAGAGTACATGGGGCTGTGGGCCTTTGCCCGCAAGGTGGCCATGGCTCTCGAGCAAGCCGTTCCCTGCAAGCGCATCGGCATCGGCGTTTTAGGTCTTGAGGTGCCCCACTGCCACATCCACCTCGTGCCCCTGCAGAGCGAGAAGGACATGGCCTTTGGCGGTCCCAAGCTCACCCTTCCTGCCGAGGAAATGCAAGCTATTGCCAACGCTATCGCCGCCAAGTTGTAAGCCTCAAGATGGCAATCATCTACAGCAAGCGCTTGTTCTGCAAAAGGGCAAGCGCTTTGAATTTTGACTAAACCATAGTGTCCACGTCTTATCACCTTCACATCAAACGATCATGAATACCATTTGGATTGTATTGCCCATCCTCACACTGTTAATGTTTGAATTGGGCCTTAACCTGAAAATCGAGGACTTCAAGCTGTTCAAGACACGCCCCAAACCAGTACTGGCTGGCCTCATTGGCCAGATTGCGGTATTGCCGCTGCTGGCGTGGATCATCGGCAAAGCATTGGGACTTGACCCGATTTTCTTGATTGGCTTTGTTCTCATCGCCTGCTGTCCCGGCGGCAGTTCGTCTAACGTGTTCTCGATGCTTGCCAAGGGCGACGTGGCCTTGTCGGTGTCGCTCACGGCGTGCAGCAGCATCATCACGCTGGCCACGGTGCCGCTCATCATGGAATGGGTGACCACAGCGGCTGGCAGTGCGGTACAGGTTCACTTGCCAGTGGGAAAACTGGTTATGCAGAACATAGTGCTCATGTTCTTACCCATAGTCGCGGGCATCGCCGTTAAGAAAAAATGGTCACATGCTGCCGAGAAAATGCACAACGTGCTGTCGCGCATCGCCTTCCCGGCACTCATCTTCCTGGCAACGGTATTCTTTGTCCAGAACCGCGCTGCCATTATCGACAAGTTCGGTCAACTGGGTTTGTCGGTGAGCGTGCTCATTTTGCTGGCCATGGGCAGCGGAGCCCTGCTATCACGCATCATGCGGCTCACGGGCAAGGAGCGCCGCACCATCGTCATCGAGGTGGGCATGCAGAATGCGGCTCAAGCCATTGCCATAGCCAGCAGCCCGTTGGTTTTCAACAATGATGTCATTGCAATTCCCGCCATCATCTACGCACTGATGATGAATATTATCCTGATTACCTATGTCGCTGTAGTCAAGAACCGTTAAGGCAAGGGAGCGTTACTCCAGTTTTTTCATCAAAGCGCGCTCGAGAGGATAAGTGAGATAGGACAACGCGGTCGAGAGTACAAACACGAGGGCTGCATCAAGCAGGACCCTCACCACAGGCATTGCCGAACTTGCATAGGTGTGCTGCCGCAAGGCCGCCACGACCGCAAAGGTCACGCTCTGGTACAGATACATGGTGTAGCCTCGTTTATTCCAGACGCGGAGAATTCCATTTTGAGGTATGCGTATTTTCCAGAATATCAACGACACCAAGCACAATACAAACAGGCTATAGGCACCAAACACCCAGTCGGGAGGGAACTTGTGGTCCTGCAACGGGCTGAAGTGTCCACCCAAGAACTGTTCGTTGATGATCAAGGCGGCCAAGGATACCAAGCCCAAGAGCAAGCACAACTTCATGTCACACTTCTTGTAGTACAGGTATCCTGCAACAACAAACACGTTATAACACAACACCTCCCTAATGAGCGTATTCTGTGTAACAAATTGCACCACAACGAACAAGACGATGCATGCCGCAAAATAAACATGCCGGTTGACGAGCTTTATCAGTTTGACCTGGAACGGGAAAGTGCAAGTCAAAATCAGATAAGGAATGATGAACCACAGGTGAGCCATATAGGGAACATGGGGCACATCTTGACACAAAATGACCGACAACACATCAGACCAGCTGAAATCGGAAAGGCGAACCGGGCGAAATCCAACCAGCTCAATCCTGGGAATCAACGCCGTAGCAATCAAGGCCAGGGCAATAGCCACCACGGCATAGATATAGAACGGCACAACAATCCTCTTGAGCCGATTGATGATCGTTTCCAGCAAGCCGCGTTTGGAACGGCTGACTGAAAGTGCGGCACCTGATACAAAGAAGATAACCGGGGTGCCTATCACCACCACCGACAGGAACGGCTCACCGGCATTCAACAACCAGTGCAACACATGGGAGACACACAGGATGTAGATCATCACCAGTGCCCTGTAATTGTCTAATTGAATATCTCTTACCTTATTCACTGGACTTTGGATTCTTTTTGAGATTTGCAAAGGTAACCTTTTTTTAAACACACCCGCAATACTTCACGGCATTTTTATTGAACTCACGCCGTGTCACCTGATGTACAGGTCATAATAGCGTGACTCCCCCTCACCAAATCCACCGCCCTGGGTCTTGAGATGCCAAGCGCTCTCGTCATTCCATTTATCGGCACCCATCTCTACGTGTCCCATAGTGATCGACTTGATGTATTTCCATATCGGTATCACGCGTTCCTCGCGGTATAGTCCTTTCCAGTCATTATGCACAGCCATAGTCTGCCGGGGTTCCAAAACGGCCACATGCGTGCTGTCCTCTACCCCGTAATGAGTGGTCAAACTGTCATTCTCCTCAATCTCATAGCCCAGATAGGCCGACGTTAAGATTTCCTTGTACATGGTCACGACCACCGTGTCGCCTGTCATGTTATGGATTTTATAATCCACCGATGACACCGGATCACAGGAGACGAGCATCAGCAAGACACCGATGACTGTCAACCATGGAGCAATATTGCATGTAGATTTCATTGCCGTTAATGAGTTGTTGTTATTTACTTAACGGAAATCAGGACTGCAGATTGTATTTCAACATGGTTTCCAACGAAAAAAAATGGCGGCGGCACACCCTTGGGACGATTATCCGAGGGTGGGGGTAGTGCCTTGTCGGCACCGCATCGTGCTCAAGCCAATATATGGTCATGTTTTTTGTTAATAATCCTTATAGTTAACACTCGATGGCACGCTGTTTGCGGGATTATTAGTAAATTTGCAAGTTAAAATGCGGATAAAAACAGAAGAATGTCACAAGACAAACAGAATCAGATAACAGAAGAGCCCGATGTGAATTCGGGACATCAGCAAGCAAGCGATTTTGGCGGTTACGAGAAGTTGATCACGCTATCCCCGCGTGAGCACATCCGCCAGCGTCCTGGCATGTACATCGGCAAGCTGGGTGACGGGTCGCAGAACGATGACGGCGTTTATGTCCTTATCAAGGAGGTTATTGACAACAGCATCGACGAGTTCAACACTGGTTATGCCAAACCCGTCATCGATATCGATGTGATAGACGGCACGGTAACCATCCGTGACTATGGCCGCGGAATTCCCCTGGACCAAGTCAAGGACGCCTCATCCAAGATGAACACCGGTGCCAAGTATGACACCCAGACCTACAAGCGCTCGGTGGGATTGAACGGCGTGGGCATCAAGGCAGTAAATGCCTTGTCCACCGAATTCTACATTCGCAGCGTGCGCGACGGACAGTGTTCATCGGTGCTCTACAGCGAGGGTCTTGTCCAGGAGGAAAGCGGCATCGTTGCTGCTGCCGAGGGCGAGGAGAACGGTACCATCGTGCGCTTCAAACCCGACAACAGCATCTTCAAGAACTATGAGTTCCGCGAGGAAATCATCGAACAGATGATCAAGAACTACTCCTACCTGAACACAGGTCTCACGCTCATGCTCAACGGTAAGAAGTACCACTCGCGCAACGGTCTGAGCGACCTGGTCAAGGAAAACATGACCAACGATCCACTCTACCCGCTCATGCACTTCACCGGCGATGACATCGAGGTGGTCATCACCCATGCGGCACAGCTGGGCGAGGAATTCTACTCGTTTGTCAACGGACAGCATACGACCCAAGGCGGGACCCACCAGAGTGCCTTCCGTGAGGCATTGTCGAGGACCATCAAGGAGTTCTATGGCAAGAACTTTGAGTACAGCGACATCCGCAACGGCATCGTGGCCGCCATCAGCATCAAGGTCGAGGAACCCGTGTTTGAGTCACAGACCAAGATCAAGCTGGGCAGCAACGTCATGTGGAAGGACGGTCCCACCATCTACAAGTACATCAACGACTTCATCAAGAAAGAGCTTGACGACTACTTGCACAAGGCGCCCGAGACCGCCGAGGTGCTGCTCAAGAAGATCCAGGACAACGAACGCGAGCGCAAGGCCATCGCCGGTGTGAGCAAGCAGGTGCGCGAGAACGTCAAGAAGGCAGCATTGCACAACGACAAACTGCGCGACTGCCGCGTCCACTTCAATGACGCCCGAGCCCCCAAGGACAATGACCGCCGCGATGAAAGTTCAATCTTCATCACCGAGGGTCTGAGCGCGAGCGGCTCGATCACCAAGATCCGCGACGTGGAAACCCAAGCGGTGTTCTCACTGCGAGGCAAGCCGCTGAACACCTTTGGCCTGGATCCCAAGAAGGTGATCACCAACGTTGAATTTGCTCTGCTGCAGGCAGCCCTCAACATCGAGGACGGCATCGACGGCCTGCGATACAACAAGGTGATTATTGCCACCGATGCCGATGTCGACGGCATGCACATACGCCTGCTGCTGTTGACCTACTTCCTGCAGTTCTGCCCCGAACTGATCAAGACTGGACACCTCTATATCCTGCAGACGCCGCTTTTCCGCGTCCTCAACAAGAAAGAGGCTAAACGCAAGAACCGATCAACCAAACGCGAGGCCAAGCCGCAAAAGGTGGAAACCTATTACTGCTACAGCGACGATGAGCGCCTGGCAGCCCTTGACAAGCTGGGCGACGCTGCCGAGATTACCCGATTCAAGGGCCTGGGTGAAATCTCTCCTGATGAGTTTAAAGACTTCATCGGGCCCGACATGCGACTGGACCGCGTGCAGTTGCGCAAGGAGGACTCGGTGAAGCAGATGCTTGCTTTCTTCATGGGCAAGAACACCATGGAGCGCCAGAGTTTTATTATTGACAACTTAGTGAACGAGGACGATGAAGACATCACAGTGCATTGACGACAAGGGACGGCGCGTGGCTCTGTTTCCCGGATCATTTGACCCTTTCACCCGCGGACATGAATCAATTGTGCGCAGGGCTTTGCCCTTATTTGACCGCTTTGTCATTGCCATTGGCGTGAATGCCGACAAGCGGTCATTCATGAGCATGGAGCAACGCAAGGCTTGGATTGAAAGCGTCTTTAAGGATGCCCCGCAGGTCGAGGTCATCACCTACACGGGACTGACTGTGGATATTGCCCGCGAGGTGGGCGCACAGTTCATCGTGCGTGGGGTGCGCCTGATCCAGGATTTTGAGAACGAGAAGCATCTGGCCGAGGTGAACCGTGACCTCACGGGCATCGAGACCATCCTGCTCTACACCCTGCCCGAGTACAGCCACATCAGCAGCAGCATTGTGCGTGAGCTGGCAAGATACGGTCAAGACGTGAGTCCCTATCTGCCCGCCGGAGCCGACATGTCACAACTCCCCAACAACTAAAACACCCTAAGATAATAATGAAAAATATACTACTGGCCATTCTCGCGTGTTTAGTAATCTCGTTTACAATAACTGCCCAGAGGAGTGTTCCTATGCCCCAGTCGTTGCAGAAGTTGTTGAATGCCGAGTATGCCATCTCAAACCTGTATGTGGACACTGTCAACGAGGACAAGCTGATCGAGGAGGCCATCAAGGGCATGCTGAGCAGCCTTGACCCCCACTCATCCTATACCGACGCCAAGGAGACCAAAGAGCTTGAGGAGCCACTGCAAGGCGAGTTCAGCGGTGTGGGCATTCAGTTTAACCTGAACAAGGATACGCTCTACGTCATCCAGACGGTTCCAGGTGGTCCCAGCGAACGAGTGGGTATCCTGGCCGGAGACCGCATCATCACCGTCAACGACACGCTGATTGCCGGCGTGAAGATGAAGAACAGCGACATCCAGAAACGCCTGCGTGGCAAAAAGGGCACCAAGGTGACCGTCGAGGTGAAACGAACTGGCGTGAAGGAGCTGATCACCTTCCGCATCACCCGCGACAACATCCCGCTGCACAGCATCGATGCGCAATACATGATCGACGACAAGACGGCCTACCTGCGCATCTCGCGCTTTGGCGCCAAGACCCACGAGGAGATGATGGACGCCCTTAAGAGCCTCAAGAAGCAAGGCATGGAGCAGCTCATCATGGACCTGGGAGACAACGGAGGTGGCTACCTGAATGCCGCTATCGACATGTGCAACGAATTCCTGGAGCGCGGCCAGCTCATGGTCTATACCGAGGGCGACAACTCTCCCCGCAACGAGGCTAACGCCAACGGCTGGGGTGATTACAAGGACCTGCGCATGGCGGTCATCGTCAATCAGTACTCGGCTTCGGCTGCCGAGATTTTTGCCGGTGCCATGCAGGACTGGGACCGCGCTGTGGTTGTGGGGCGCCGTTCCTTTGGCAAGGGTCTGGTGCAACGGCCTTTTAAATTTGAGGACGGCTCGATGATGCGGCTGACCGTTGCGCGTTACTACACACCCAGCGGCCGCTGTATCCAGAAGCCCTATAACCGAGGGGACAAGACGGCCTATGAAAAAGAGTTGTATGACCGCTACAACGAAGGCGAGTATTATTGCCTGGACAGCATCCAGTTCAACGACTCGCTGCGCTACACCACCCTTGTGAATCATCGCACGATTTATGGCGGTGGCGGAGTGATGCCCGACGTGTTTGTGCCCATCGACACCACCGAGTATTCCACCTATTACCGCGACCTCACTGCCAAAGGCATCACCAACCAGTATGTCATCGGCTATGTGGACAAGAACCGCAAGAGCCTAAGCAAACAATTCCCGACCATCAAGGACTTTGACAAGGGTTTTGTCGTCAGCGACGAGATGATGCGAGAATTCATTGCTTTAGGACAGAAGGATAGCGTCAAGTATGACGAGGAGAAGTACCGCACCAGCGAGAACCTGCTCAAAGCCATAGTCAAGGGACTGATTGCACGTGACGTGTACAGCGACCCTGGAGCCTACAGCGTCGTCATCAATCATCGCAATCGCGACGTGCAGGCCGCCCTCGAGGTTCTCAACGACATGGAGCGCTACGACCGTCTGCTTCGCGAGGGCAATCCCGACTACGAGCGTCTGGTCAAGCATCCTGATACCAAACAGCCACAGCATACCACTTCAAACTGATTAATGCACATCAATGAAATCTTCTTGGGTTAAAATATTACTATTGACCGGCATTGCGGCAATGCTGTGGGCCATAACGCCCCAAAATCCGCATGTCAGGGTTGCATTAACCCGTGATTTCCAAGGTGAATACACCACCCAAGGAAGGCCCGCACCTCTTGCCGATGACTACGGCTTCATGTTCAATGCCCCGGTTCAAACACCGGCATTGATACCCAACCAGTCATCACAACTGGTGGTGCCAGCCAAGTATCGCACGGCATCGATGCGCACCAACATACTCAGGCGCAATGCCAACCGCATGAGTGCTAACATCTACACACCATTAGCCGCTACCGGGCGCCTGGTCATCGAACGCATGACCGCCCCCTTGCGGTGCCCGCGGGCAGTTCATTTCTATGTCTATGAGCTGTGCCGCATGTTGTGTTAACCAGCCTATCGGGGATACCTCCCGACAATCAACTACTATTTTCATTTCAGCCACTCCATTGTGGCGCAATCGTCTTGCCTTGTGACACGTTCCAGTTGCGTGAGTGTCACAAGGTGTGACGCATAGTTCATTAACACAACTATATCATCAAATCAAATCTATTATGGCAAATTTCAATAAGTTAGCAATGGCAGCAGAGCTGCTTTCACACCACAATATCCGTACCGAGTCATCACTGTTTGGCCTAAGCAAGAAACTCGTCTATACACCCACAGGAGCAACGGTGACCGTAAAAAAGTACAACTACAATCCCGAGGCCGTCTCCCACTTGCAGCGAGTGATTGAGAGTGACGGCAAAGGGCTGGCCGCTGCAATTAAGTCTTGCCGGGTTCAACAATTGGAAATCGGCAATATTGAGCTTGATGCCTGTGTGTCGACCGATAAGCAGTTCGCCGCTATCCAGCTTCTGCAATTCAGCGACTATAGCTATCATCCCATCAGCAAGGTAGCCATCTATGAGGGCGAACAGGCTCAACTCGTTGCTTCCATCTTATAATGACCTTATCATATCGTAACGCTGAATAAATGTTGACATTAACAATAGCTATAGTCGGTGTCTTTGTGACCGGATATGTGTGCATAGCTCTCGAGAGCGTGATCAAGGTCAACAAGGCCGCCATTGCCCTGCTCATGTTTGTGGTCTGCTGGACGTTATTCATGATAGCCCCAGGACTCTACTTTACCAGCGTCAATAATACTGTAGATGCCGCGCTGGAGGCCATCGAGAGCAATCTGGGAGAGACATCTACAACACTATTTTTCTTGATGGGAGCCATGACCATTGTCGAAGTGGTTGACCAGAACGGAGGCTTCAACTTCGTTCGCGACATAGTCAGAACGACCTCCAAGCGCGGATTGCTATGGCGCATAGCGTTGATGACATTCTTCCTGAGTGGCATTCTGGACAACCTCACAACGAGCATTGTACTGATAATGGTATTACGCAAGCTTGTGCCGCAACGTCAAGATCGCCTCATCTATGATGCCATCATCGTCATTGCCGCCAACTCGGGCGGCGCTTTCTCGCCCATTGGCGATGTGACGACTATCATGTTATGGAACGGGGGTATGATCACGGCAGGGTCAACTATCATGAGCTTGCTCCTGCCATCGCTATTGTCCATGCTGGTTCCCGCTTTTTTGCTCCAATTCTATCTCAAGGGTGACCTGCAACGGGTTGCGGGTAGTGATAAAGACACCAGCGAACATGAATTGACGGCATGGGAGCGAAAAACGGTGTTTGTATTAGGTGTTGGAGGATTGATTTTCGTCCCCATATTTCACTATATCACCGGCTTGCCTCCATTCATGGGAATCCTGCTTGTCCTGGCTTTGTTATGGGTAACCACCGAGTTGTTCTATGCCCACCTCAAGGTAAGTGAAACCGCCTCGCATCGTGTAGCCAGGCTGCTATCACGCATCGACATGGCGACCATTCTATTTTTCCTGGGAATTCTCATGGCCGTCAGTTGTCTCAAGCAGATTGGGATACTCACGGCACTGGGCCAATGGCTTGACCATGCCTCAGGCGGCAACCACTATCTGGTTACTGGAATCATCGGCATCGTCTCGAGCATTGTGGACAACGTGCCCCTTGTAGCAAGTTGCATGGGCATGTATCCTCTCGCGCCTGTGGGCGACATGGCCATCAATGGCGTGTTCTGGCAACTATTGGCCTACTGTGCTGGTGTAGGTGGCTCCATACTCATCATTGGTTCGGCTGCCGGTGTCGTGGTCATGGGACTTGAAGGAATCTCATTTGGCTGGTACATGAAGCGCATCACACCCATTGCGCTTGTTGGCTATTTTTCGGGTATGTTATGCTATTGGGTCCAGAGCATATTTTGAGATTACTCGATTAGAGAAATCAGTTCTGGACTCGCTTAGCATAGTTCGCCACACGAGAAGAGGGTGCGCCATAATGAAGTTATGACACACCCTCCTCATTTTCTCAAGAACAGTTTGGGTCATGGCAGGGGCGGTGGAGTAGCAGGGCCGTTGCCCTGGAAAGGAGGAGGCGTCATGCGGTCATGGTCGGTTTGTTGCAGTTCATGTATGCGGCGCATCGTGCTCTTGTACACACGGTAGATGAGCAGGACGAACAAGATATTGATCAGCACCGACAAGGCCGGGTAAATACCCTCGCTGAAGGCCAATGCATCATACACCCAATGGATGAGCACGGGTACAGCCAGTACACAACAAGCAGTCACCGTCGAGCGGTCGCCAAAGTGTCGCTTGCTGTAGAAATAGCCCATGGCACAAGCAATGGCAAAGTGGGCCGGCACTGCCGTCAAGCCCCGCATGATGCCAGTGCCCAACCAGTTTTCACTCTGCACGAGGTAGAGGATATTCTCGGCACCAGCAAATCCCAGTCCCACACAAGCAGCATAGACGATACCATCGAAGTACTCATCATAATAAGGGTTGTTGCGGAGGAAGAGCCACAGCATGAGCAGCTTAGCCATCTCCTCGGGCAAAGCTGCAGCAAACAACGCTGTCGATACCGCACCCGAGAACGAACCCAGGTCGTAGGTAAATAGTCCCACGATGGACAGGAGTTGTGTTATGACCAGCGTGACAAACGTCGAGCCAATGCCAAACAAGAAAGCCTTGACCAACATTCTGATTGGCTCGGGACGTGCCGAATCCTTTTGATAAATCCACCAGCCAAGGATAAACGCCGGTATCAGTGCCGTGATGATTACAAGAAGCATGATGTCATGTTTGATTAAATGCACCCGACGTAGATGCGCCGGGTGCAACTATTATATCATCTTAAGAACGATATCCCTTCCATTTACAGGGCAAGGCGCAGACCGATGCTGTAAGTGCGCATGCCAGCCGACTGATACTCGCGGCAGGTCGAACGGCAATCGTTGGGCGAGTTGAACCAGCAGCCACCACGCACAACACGACGATTGAGAGAGCTGGAGGGGTCATAGGTCTCGTCACTGTTGTAGGGGGCATACCAGTCATCACACCACTCAAGCACGTTACCGCTCATGTCAAACAGGCCCAACTCGTTACCTCGCTTGGTTGCCACAGCATGAGTACCATAATCGGGATGGTCGCTTCCCATTGCATAGCTGTTGTTGAAATACCAGCCCACGTTATCAAGGGTCTCGCTGCCCGAGTAGATGTAGTCGTGGGTCTTGACACCACCACGTGCCGCATACTCCCACTCGGCCTCGGTGGGCAAACGGAAGGACTTGCCCGTGATAGCATTCAGGCGGGAGATGAACTCCTGGCAATCTAACCAGCTCACCTGCTCGACAGGACGCTTGAGGTCACCGGTGAAGCTGCTGGGGTTGGTACCCATCACAGCTTGCCACAATTCCTGGGTGACCTCGGTCTGGCCGATGCTGTAAGGCTCAAGAGTGACCTCATGAGCCGGCAATTCATCATAATTGGCGATGCCGGCTTCTACAGCAGCGCTGTCCACACCCATGGTAAAGGTGCCCCCCTCGATGGCAACCATCTGGAAGGGAACACCGTTCACAGTGAACATGCCGGGAATGGTATTGTAATTCTCCATGCGCTCGATGAAGGAATTGGCTGCTGTCTGGAGGTCAGCAAAGTCCTCATCAAGAACCGAACTACAGTCAAGCAGGAGCATAACCAACGCACTTGAGTAGGTGCTCTCCACATCGGGCAGACGGCTGGCCGAGAACTCGGTACTTGCCTCCCAAACGTTCTGATCTTCTACCCAGTACCACTCCTTGATGTTATCCTTCTGGATGCGTTCCTCGTTATCGAGCTGGATACCATCGAACTTCATGGTAACGAACATGCCATCAACGGCCGATGCCACAACGCTGTCGCCTGCGTTGCAGGTCAAGCCGTGATAGATGACATTGGTCAGAGCACGGTTCTTCAGCGAGAAGGTACCCTCGATGTAAACCTGCGATTCATTAACAGTGGCCTCGTTAACGTCGTCGAGCGTGAAGCGGATGCGTGTACCGGAGCCCACACCGGGGAAGATCAAGGTCAGCATCTCGGACATGTTGCGACTCACCAGGTCGTCGGCAATCGCCTGGAACTTGGTGTTAACCTCGGCCATGCTCGTCACCTCCATAGCCTTGGCCGGATCACTGGCAAGGGCGACCAGATTGGCACGGAACTGAGTAGCATCCCTGACGTTATCATTAAGCAAGCCAACGGTATAGGACTTCACTGAGCGGCCATAGATACGTTCATTGGCAAGACGGTTGCTGATAGCCTGGGCATACTCGGCCTCGGTCTCATACTTGTCGGTCATCATCAGCGAGCCTTGGTCGAGACCCTCGGTGAATGTCACCACAGCGACATTCTGCAGGTTCCTTGGATACTGGGCCTGGTTGAGGGCGTCCAGAGCTTTGTCCACCGAGTAATAAAGCAGACGACCGGGCTGCGTAGTCAATGAGTTCACAAATCCATTGAAATCGTCGACCGATGTCGAGTCAAGGTAGGAGATGGGCTTGGTGTCCAGTTTCTGGTTATAACCGATTACACCCAGATACATGCCAGTCTCGGCAGTTGGAATTACGGGACCCCTCAAGATAAGGTCAATGAGGTAGTTGATGTCGGCAAGGTTGATGTCACCATCATGGTTAACATCACACTCGGGACTGTTTTCCCCTGTCATGATCACATCAATGAGGACATTGATGTCAGCGAGGTTTACATCGCCATCGGCATTAACGTCGCCGTCGATGTTGCTCACATAACGGTGCGGTGCTGCCCATGCCATAACCGCTGATAATAAAATCAACGAAAAAAGAGTAGTCAGTTTTCTCATGTTTTTTTATATTTTTAGTTCAACTTATATTCCATAATTAATGCCGCATTACATTGTAATAAAACATCCTACAAAATTACACTCATTTTGACCAAATAGCAAAGAAAATAACCACAATAGTTATTAACAATTTTGCTTTTTTCTCTCTTTTGGACTTTTTTTTTGCCTATCTTCGAGGACAAAAGTTTCCCAAAACGGGAAATTCCTCCTACATTTCATGACAGGCGTGAGGTCATTCGTTTTATTTTTACTACTTTTGCACCCCGAAAAACCATAGCACCTTGTTGATTCATGGTATCGATTGTTCATCTCATTGGAGTCCTGCTGACCGTTGCCCTGCTGTTGGTATTAAGCTGGGTGGCTGGCCGCAAGGTAAAGGATGCGCACTCATTCACCACTGGCGGTAACGCCGGCAGCTGGATGGTGTGCGGTGCCTTGTTGGGCACATTGGCTGGCGGCCAGTCGACCATCGGTACAGCTCAGCTGGCGTTTTGCTATGGTTTGTCGGCATGGTGGTTCACCATTGGAGCCGGCCTGGGAGCACTTGTGCTGGGCCTGTTCTATGCCGGGCCGTTGCGCCGCAGCGGGTGCTCAACCCTGCTCGAGATTGTAAGCCGCGAGTACGGCCGAAAAGCCGAGACCGTCGGTTCCATCCTCTTCTTGATTGGAATCTTCATCAGCATCATGTCCCAGGTGCTGTCGTCGTCGGCAATGATTGGCAGCCTGTTTGGCTTGCCCACGGTGTGGTCCTCAATCACGGGAGCGGTGCTCATCATGCTCATGGTGTTGTATGGCGGCATCCGCAGCGCCGGTGTTGCCGGAATCGTGAAGTTGGTGCTTCTCTACGTGTGCTCCCTGGTTGCGGGTATCGTGGTGTGGCACATTGCCGGGGGCCTGTCAGGACTGCGTGATGGCGTTGATGCCATCTACGGTTCCCACACCATGGCGCAACTCAACGGCCTGCCCGATATCGAGAGCATCCACCACCGCTACGGCAGCCCATTTGCCCGCGGTTTCTTCAAGGACATGGGCGGTTGCCTCTCGCTCGTGCTGGGCGTGGTGTGCACCCAGAGCTATGCCCAATGCATCTGGTCGGCGGCAAGCACCCCCAAGGCCCGGCGCGGAGCTTTGCTGTGTTCATTGTTCATGCCCATCATCGGTGCAGCGTGCACTCTTGTGGGCATCTACATGCGTGGTCATTATGTCACGGCCGACGAACTCAAGGCCATGGAAATAGCGGGCGAGACACTTCCTGCCGGCATCGGGGTCATCGAGAACTCGGCGCAAGCATTTCCGGCTTTCATCCTCAAGCATCTTCCCGCTTGGTTGGGTGGCTTGATGCTGGGCACGATGTTGATCAACATCCTTGGGTGCGGCAGCGGCTTATCGTTAGGAGCGGCGACAATCCTTGTGCGCGATGTGTACGGCAACTTCAAGCGACGCATGGGAATGGCGGCCTCTCCCCTATCCCAGCTGACCCAAACCCGGCTGTCAATAGTTGGCATCCTCATGGCTGCAGTTGTAGCCACCCTGCTTTTCCACAGCAGCTTCATCAACGATTTGGGCTTCCTGTCCTTGGGATTGAGAGCCGTAGCTATTCTGTTCCCGTTAAGCTTGGCACTATGGTGCCCCGGTCGTTTCAAGCCTGGCCGCGTGCTTCTTTCGATGCCCCTGGGCGTGGGGGCAATGCTATTGTCCAACTTCATGGGCCTGCCCGGTGACGCTGTCTACTACGGCCTTTCCATCGCATTGGTCACCATCCTCACCTCCCGTCAGGGACAAGGTCACGATACACGCCCGCCCGGCGCGCCACAGTACCGCAAAGCTTAGGGAATCGTCCTGATGATACACCCATTGTCCTGATACTCACATAATGAGGTCGATGACGGCATTGATGTCGGCAATGTTCACCTCGCTGTCACCGTTAACGTCACCAACAGGCAACGTGTTCCCTGCCAGAATCATGTCAATGAGGAAATTGACGTCGGCGATATTCACCTCGCCGTCACCATTAGTATCGCCAGGAGTGTTTGGCGCCACCCTATAGACAAATCTGATAATGGGGCCATAGGGGGTTGTGTGGCTGTTGCCGTCAAAATCGACATAACTGGTCTTGCAACGCGCATAGTAGGTCGTGCCATCAGCCAGGAGCTTGCCGCTCACCTTGATCTCCTCGGCCGGCAAAGTGGTTTCATAACGGCCATCCCTGAGCGTTTCAACAAATCGGGTGCGCCCCCATGAAGTCTCGTTGTTAGACACCTCGATGACATAGGAAGTTGCCCATGCCTGAGGATTGAGCGTGATGTGCTGTCCCTCACTTAATACTCCGCCATCGATAGGTATCACAAAACGAGCTGCCACATGATCCACCGAGAATCGCACCACGTCGCTGGTCATTGTTTCTCCATCCACAGTCATCGTCACTCTGATGAAGTAGGTATTACCTGGCTCGAGCACCTCCTCGGGGATATGGAGCGAGCCTGTGGCCGAGGTCGCTTCATACACGACCCGTGAAAACGCGACATCACTGGCCACCTCAAGCGTGGCCATCGCGTCGCTGCCACAAGTGTACCACTCCACCCTGATTGGGGCAGCAAGATTCTCGCTGCCGTCGGCAGGCGATGTGATAGCGAGCAGCATGGGCGTGAGTTCGCGGACCTCGCTCACGCCGCTATAGCAATCATCGGCGCATGACAGGACACGCCAGTACTGCTTGGCTGCATGAGACAGTTTGCTGAACGACAGGGCACTGGCCACCGTGTCGGTCACGGTGACACGCTCAAGGACGTTTCCAAAATCGGCTGCCGAGGAAAGTTCGACTACATAGCTGGTCGCCCCCTCAACCCGATGCCAAGCGAAACGGAACGGAGCGTCGACAGTAGCGCCATTCCCGGGAGCAATGAGTTGGGGATTGTCCAAGGGGGTCAGTTCCTCGCTGTAAAAAGCAGGTTCCCACTCGTTACCCACGCGGTCAAGTACACACACGGCGAACTGGAACCCTTGACGATACTGTTCAGGAATATCATAGGATGGCTCGTAGGTCATCCCCATCAAGTAGTCGATCTGCTTGGAGAAAGTGCCGGTGTTCATCGTTGCCGGGAAAGCATAAACCGAGTAGCGCACATTGTCATAGCCCTCCCAACTGATGACGTCACCCGAGCGTTCGATACCTCTAACCAAACCAGGATTATAGCCCTGTTTCCATGGCATAGCGGGAGGCAGGGCCGGACGAGTGAAGACGGTGCCCTTGAGGTAGCAGCCCAACGAGTACTTATTAAACATATATAAATACTTGCAGGAGTAGAAAATTGCGCCCGGATTACCGTCAAGTGAACTGGTTCGGTTCAGTTCCACCTCGTCGGCATACTCCTTGTACTGCACTGCTGTCGAGGAGTTGGTAATCGAGGAGATTGAGGATGAGATAAAGACCTGACGGCCAAACCTTGCAGCCACCTTACCCCACCATGGCGTGATTTTGCCATAGTCGGCTGTGGCGCCGATTTTCCAATACACCTGTGGTGAAATGTAGTCGATACTTTGGGCTGCAAGCCATGCCAGCGGGTCGCTGAAGATGCCGTTATACTGCCAGTCGCTGCCAGCGGGACAAGGATCCACGCCATACTTGCTGGCAACGGCCGCACTGGTAGCTGCTACTCCGGCCGGCGAGATGCCGTAGCGCACCTCGGGGCGGGTCTCCTGTATCATGTCATACACGGCCTGAACCATGCGGTTGACGTTGTCGCGGCGCCAGTCGCCAAAGCTGAGCGAGGTGCCAGACTGCTGCCACTCATCATAGTCCTGGGCGGTGGCATCGGTGGGGATGCCCTGGGGATAGAAATAGTCATCATAGAGAATGCCGTCCACATCATAGTTGGTGATGATTTCCCTGCACACGGCCACGATGCGATTGATTGTGCGCTGCTGGCCGGGGTCAAGGATAATGGTTGAGCCATAGGTGAGCAGCCAGCCGTCGTTCTTGAGTTCCTGATCCTGAGGCGTGTTCCAGTCCGAGCCTGTGCTCCACCGGTAAGGGTTCACCCAGGCATGGCACTCCATGCCGCGCTTGTGGCAACCCTCAACGACATACTGCAACGGGTCAAAGCCGGGATCGGCACCGCGGGTCCCCGTCAGGTAGCTTGACCAAGGCTCCAGGCTTGAGCGGTACATGGCATCGCACATCGAGCGCACCTGAAAATTGACAGCATTGAAGTTGTTGACCTGCAACGAGTCGAGCAGGCGGTCCATCTGCGCCTTTTGCCTCTCGGCACCGGCTCCCTGCGAGGGCCAGTCAAGGCACCACACTGTGGCAATCCATGCCGAGCGGAATTCGCTCTTGGGCATACCATAGGCCCAAGCACACGTCATCGTGCCCGATAGCAGCATCGCCGCGAGCAACATTGTAAAATAACGTTTCATCTTGTTATGGAATTTTGGTTAAATCTTATCGAACGGAATGTGCGCCAGCAGTTCGCCAAAGCGGTTGGCGCCTTCCTGAAGCTGCCCTTCCACCATCTTGCGCAGGAAGAACGGCAGGTTGAGCTGCAGTTCAGCAGTACTCATCGTGGTGGCATCGGCCTGCGGTTCCAGATTGATCACCATATTGATGGGCACAGGCGACGATGTGGCGGTATACACTATGCGCTGCCCATCGACGCTGTTCTCGCGGTCAAGCGAGAGCATCACCTCGCCCATGGGCGACTCTATGGCAATGGAGTCCTCACTGAACTTGACGGTGTCGAGGTGTTGCCGAGCCTCACCTTCAATCCTGTCGGCATTGGCGTCAATCAGGTTCTTGATGAGAGACGGATTGGTGAGTTTGCTATAAATGGTAGCAGCATCGCATGCAATGGCATGGGGATGGCTCTTGAATGAATCCATGTTTTATTGTTTTTTCTAAAAGTTCTTAATCGATGGCGTCAAAGCCTTGAGGGGCCCAATTCTCGGGATCACTGTGCCACTGCTGGAGTGTATCGGCATCGGCCTGGCTGAGTTGGCCTCCTTCCATGGCTACATCCATCATTGTCTCAAAATTGGTGAGCGTGATGACGGGCAGCTTGGAACGCTTGAGAGCCTTGGCAGCACTTGAGAACTGGTAGTCGAAGATGACAATCACGCCCAGCACGATGGCCCCTGCCTCGCGCACGGTGTTGAGGCACTTCATGCAGTTGTTGCCCGTCGAGAGCTGGTCCTCAATGAGTACCACCTTCTGCCCAGGCTTGATGTCACCTTCAATCAGGTTCTCAAGGCCATGATCCTTGGGTGTAGAACGCACATAGACAAACGGCATGGCCAGGGAGTCGGCGACAAGTGCACCATGGGCGATAGCCCCGGTAGCGATGCCGGCAATCACCTCGGCCTCACCAAAATTTTCCATGATGAGACGCGCCATCTCCACCTTGATCAGGTTTCGCACCTCGGGATAGGACAAGGACATCCTCAGGTCGGTATATATAGGGGAATTCCAGCCAGTAGCCCAGGCAAACGGGCTGTCGGGCTGCAGCTTGATAGCACTGATTTGAATCAGTTTCTCGGCCAACAAAGTATCTAAATTCTTCATCGTGGTCATTAAAGGTTGAAAAGATGTGCGAAATTAACAAAATAATTGCGGTTGCACGACACATATAGTCAAGAAAAAACCAAAAAACTTGTTAAAGTGGCAACAACTATCCAAAATGTGACCCTACTCTGATAAGACAGCAGGCTTCCATTATTTGCCAAATCAGAAAAAAATTCTAACTTTGCCGTGAGAAATCAACATTATTCTTCCTTAGATATATATGGCAACAGACAAGACAGGCATAGTACTGGAAGGGGGAGGCATGCGCGGCATGTACACCTGCGGCATCCTTGACGTGCTCATGGAGAACGGCATCTATCTCGACGGCATGGTGGGCGTGTCGGCCGGCATCGCATTTGGCTGTAATTACAAGTCCCGCCAGATCGGGCGGGCTCTGCGTTACAATGTGCGCTTTGCCCGCGACCACCGCTACAGTGGCATGAGGTCGCTATTGAAGACCGGCAACTATTATAATGCCTATTTTGCCTACAAGCTGGTGCCGACCCACTACGATGTGTTTGATTTCTTTACCTTTGAGGACTCCCCCATGGAGTGCTATGCGGTGTGCTTTGACGTCAACACCGGAGACGGGGTATACCAACGCCTGGACAAGGTGAATGACGATTTCTTTGAGTGGATCAGGGCTTCGGCATCGATGCCCGTAGTCGCACAACCCGTACAGGTGGGCGGACGGCTGTTGCTGGATGGCGGACTTGCCGATTCCATCCCCCTGGAATTCATGATGAGCAAGGGATTTGAACGCAATGTTGTGATTCTCACGCGTGAGGACGGTTTCCGCAAAACGGCCGAGCACGGCATGTGGCTGATGAAACCGTTGCTGCGCAAGTGGCCCAAAGTCATCGAGGCACTGCGGCACCGCCCCGCCCACTACAACCAGCAGCTGCAACTGGTGCGAGAACAGGAACGATTGGGCAACGCATTTGTATTCCGGCCCTTGAAACCGCTGGACGTGAGCCGCACTACCCATGACCCCGAGGAAATGAACCGTGTTTACCAGCAAGGGCGCGAGGAGGCCATGGCAAGACTTGACGACCTCAAGAAGTTCCTTGCCAACAAAGTGCCCGACAATGCCCAGCCCTAAACTGCCCCTCACCCCAGCCCAAGCCATGAACCGGGCCGCAGCCTTGTGTGCCCGCAGCGAACAGGCGCCTGGCGACATCCGGGATAAATTAATCAAGTGGGGACTTGCCCCAAGCCAGGCCTCAACAATACTGGAGCAGCTCATTCAGCAGGGCTTCATCAACGAGGCACGGTTTGCACGGGCTTTTGTCCTTGACCGATTCTCCTTCAATGGCTGGGGGCGCATCAAGATTGCCCATCAACTGCGGCTCAAAGGCATAGCCCCCGACATTATCGACGATGCGATGACAGTCATCGATGACGATGAGTACCGCAAGCGGTTGATAGCATTGCTGCAGGCCAAATGGCGTTCAGTCAAGCACCGAGAGCCTTGCGCCGCCTGGGCAGCAATGATGAGGTTTGCTGCCTCACGCGGATTTGAGGTCGGCATCGCCGGTGAGTGTGTTAAACATGTGAGCAGGCTGGATGTGGAAGACGATTAAACAATGGCTTGGCGCGGCTGCTGATGTGGCCATGCCGCGATTGTGCCCGGTGTGCCGGCATGCCCTGGACCATGACGAGAAATGGCTGTGCCGCAGCTGCTTGGCCGCTTTGCCACGCACACGATACGAGAGCGTGCAGTTCAATACCATGGAGCAGCATTTTGCAGGCAAGGTGCCCATCGAGCGAGCGACGGCCTATTTTTTCTATGAGAAAGGCTCACCCTATGCAGCCATTTTACACGACATCAAGTACCACGGGGTGCCGGCGATGGGTCAATGGCTCACGGCGCGCGCCGTGCGTGACATGGAACAGAGCCATTTCTTTGACAGCATCGAGGTTGTGACCGCCGTCCCTCTGCACCGCAGCAAGCTTGCCCATCGCGGCTACAACCAGAGCGAGTATCTGGCCCGTGGCATCGCCGGTGCTTTGGGCATCCCCTATGTTGAGGCCCTCAAGGCCATCCGCCCACACTCCACACAAACCCACAAGGGGGCCATGGACCGCTGGAAAAACATCGAGGGCAACTATGCCTTGAATGAAAGCGTGGCAAGTAGCCAAGCAGGCAAGCACATACTGCTGGTCGACGATGTCATCACTACGGGCGCAACCCTCACCGCCTGTGCCACATTATTAAACAGTATTCCTGGCACTGCAATATCATTGTTCACACTATCGGCAGCCCGACTGGAATAAAAAAAACGGAACCGATCGGGCTCCGTTGAATCTTGTGTTAGAATTCCTCCTTTTCCTTGGCCAGATTGCGGTAAGCAAGCTTGCCTTCCAGGTATTCCTGAGTGGCTATCAGCGTTGGCTTGGGGAGTTTCTCGTAGTATTTTGAAATCTCGATTTGCTCACGGTTCTCGCTGATTTCCTCCAAGTTGTCGTTCATCGTGGCAAATTCCTGGAGTTTCTTCTCGAGGTCGGACTTCATCTCGGCTGCAATCTGGTTGGCACGCTTGCTGATGATGCACACAGTCTCGTAGATGTTTCCAGTGGGTTCAGCCATCTCAATGATGTCATTCACTGTGGTTGTGAGTGGCGCGTTTGTTTTCTTGTAATCCATGTCTAACTTGAGATTATAATATTGTGATGTCTTGTTATTCTTGCATTGGTTGATCACTTGCCATTGACAAAGCGGTTGGCGATCTTCAGGATATTATCGGCCTCCTTGCGCATCTTGCTGTCGGGATAATCGTTGATAAACGAGTAATACTCGTCGATGACGGTACGGAAACGTTCCAACTTCTTCTCCTCGACACTCTCGCTGGCCTCCTTGAAGCGGGACCTAAGCACCAGCATCTCCAGGTCTTCTTTATACTTACTATATGGATAGGCTTTGATGGCATTCTGCGCAGTGATGACGGCACTCTCGTAGTTATTGCCCATATAGTTGCCCAGATTGTAGTACAAGGTAGCGTTCTGCAACTCCTTCAACACCAGCTTGTCTTGGAGCTCAAACACCGCCTGCTGGGCTATGGACACCTTGTCGCTCTTGGGGAAATAATCCAGAAAAGCCTGCAACTCCTCCATGGCACGGATGGTCTCGGTTTGGTCCAGCTGGGCATCGGGCGAGTCAAGATAGAAGCCATAGCCGGCATAGAAACGAGCCAGCTCGGCATATTGCCCACGCGGATAGCGCTGATAATACTGCTTGAAATAGGAACCGGAACTGATGTAGTCCTTGTTCTCGTAATAACTGAGTCCCAACAAATAAAGCGATTCCTCGGCCTTGGGCGTGCCACGGAAGAGGGGCACGAGCTCGGTCAGGATAGTATAGGCCTGGGCATAACGCTTGTTCTCGAACGCCTTCTTGGCATAGGCATACTTATACTCAAGGTCACTGCTTTTCATCACCTTGTTGTATTCGCCGCAACCCGTCAGGATACAGGCCAGAACCAGTATTGTCGTCAACTTCTTTATCATCGGAATTGTCAATTCTTGCGCAATCAGCCTGCAAAGTTACACTTTTTTTTTAAGCCCCACAACTACCAAGTCCAAAACCTCAAATTATTTCGCAAAATTTAACGCAAGGGCTTGAAAAAATGGGGCTCTCATGACAGGATTGATGAAAAAGTTGTAAATTTGTCGATTAAATCAACTCAAAAACCACTTGAATTATGAAGATTGGAGATAAAATACCCGAGGACCTGGGTCTTGACATGAATGGCAACGAAGTGAAAGCCAGCGACTTCGCCGGCAAGAAACTAATCATTTACTTCTATCCCAAGGACAACACCCCCGGTTGCACTGCCGAAGCCTGCAGCCTGGCCACTGGCTACGGGGCACTGAAACGTGCCGGCTATGCCCTGCTGGGCGTGAGCAAGGACAGTGCCAAGAGCCACCAGAAGTTCGCCGAGAAGTATAGCCTGCCCTTCCCCTTGATCACCGACGAGGACACACGGCTGAGCCAAGCCTTCGGCGTGTGGCGCGAGAAGAAGATGGCGGGCCGCACCTACATGGGCACAGTGCGCACGACGTTCATCATCAATGAGCAGGGCATTGTCAAGCACATCATTGAGAAGGTGAACACCAAGGACAGCGCCAACCAGATTCTTGAACTCAATCTATAATCACCCCCTTAGAATCTCAAATCAAGCACATCATGAATAAACTGATTTTGACACTCGCGCTCCTGCTTGTCGCCATGGGCGCTGGAGCATTGACACTTGAAGAATGTGTATTGCGCGGCAACTCGCCCCGAGGCGTCGGAGCCATGCAACCCGCAAAGAATGACGGTCGCTACTTCTACCGCCTGAGCGACGATGGCAACGCCATCAATCGCATCAGCTATGCCAAGGGTATCGAGACAGTGCTCTTGGACACCGGCAACGAGATGGTGACCGGCTGGGACGACTTTGAGGTAACGGCCGATGGGGCCTACGTCCTGTTGTGGAACAACAGCAAGGAGATTTACCGCTACAGCTTCAGTGCCGACTATTATGTCTATGACCTCAAGAACAAGACAATGAAGGCCTTGAGCGACGGCGGCGGCGAGGAGATTGCCACCCTCGCGCCCGACGGCAAGCGCGTGGCCTATGTCAAGGGCAACAACGTGTTTGTGCGCAACCTTGTCGACGGCACCACCATCCAGGTGACCCACGACGGCAAGAAGAACAATATCATCTACGGCGTCCCCGACTGGGTTTACCAGGAGGAGCTGGGCATGCTCAACACCCTCAACTGGTCGAGCGACAGCCGCTCGCTGGCCTTCCTGCGCTGGGACGAGAGCCAGGTCAAGATGGCATCGATGATCATCTATCAGGGCAACTGCAACCCGCGGGATGAGTATGCGCTCTACCCCGGCCGCTACGACTTCAAGTATCCCGTTGCCGGCGAGAAGAATTCAATCGTGAGCGTTCACTGCTATGACGTGGTGGATGGCACGTTCAAGAAACTCAATGTGCCGCTGGACGAGGAGGACTATGTGTGCCACATCACCTTCAGCCCCGACCCCAACCGGCTGATGGTTCAACGCCTCAACCGCCACCAGAACGACCTGCGCATCTATGCGGTCAACCCCAGGACCAACCATGCCCACGAGGTCTATCACGAGACATCGGACACCTGGGTGGATGCCGAAACCAGCCAGCAGGTGCAGTACGAGAAGGATTTCTTCGTAATACCCAGCGAGCGCTCGGGCTACATGCAGCTCTACCAGTATGACTTGGATGGCCGTCTCATGCGCCAGTTGACCAACGACAACGACCGCATCATCTCGCAGTTCTATGGTTACGACAAGTCTACCAAACGATTCTACTACCAGGCCTCATGCGGCCCGCTCAACCGCGTCGTCGAGTGCGTCGATGCCAAGGGCAAGGTAATCCGCATGGCCCCTTCTACCGCCGATGGCCAAGGCACAGCATCGGCAGCCTTCAACGGTGACTTCAGCTACTATGTGGGCTGCTATAGCGACACCTCAACCCCCAACCAATACCGCATCTATGACAGCAAGGGCCGTCGCGTGCGCGACCTGCAGCTCAACGACGAGTATGCCCGCCGCTATACTGCCGTCGATGTGCCCAAGAAGGAGTTTTTCACCATGGAGCATGACGGCTACACGCTCAACGGCTACATGATCAAGCCCGTTGACTTTGACCCGGACAAGAAGTATCCCGTCATCATGGAGCATTACAATGGCCCAGGCTCACAGGAAGTGCTCAACAAGTGGCGCATGGGGTGGGAGCAGTATTTTGCCACCCAGGGCTACATCGTGTGTGAGGTGGACAGCCGCGGCACGGGATTCAGGGGCAAGGAGTTTGAGTCGGTCACCTACCTCAACCTGGGCAAATATGAGACCGAGGACGCCGTGGCCGCCGCCCGCTACATGGCCAGCCAACCGTGGGTGGATGCCGACCACATCGGCATCATGGGCTGGAGTTACGGTGGTTTCCAGACGCTCATGGCGATGAGCGAACCGGGCAGCAACTATGCCTGCGGCGTGAGCATCGCTCCCGTAACGACCTGGCGCTTCTATGACAGCATCTACACCGAGCGCTACATGCGCACACCACAGGAGAATCCTGAGGGCTACAGCAACTTCCCGCTCAACCGTGCCGAGAACCTCAACGGACGCGTGCTCATCATGTTCGGCAGCGCCGACGACAACGTGCACATCGTCAACTCGATGCAGTATGTGTCCAAACTGGTTGATATGAACCGCACCTGCGACATGATGGTATTCCCCAACATGAACCACAGCATACGCGACTGTTCGGCACGCTACGTCGTCTATAAGCGCGCCCTTGAGTTCTACGACCAGTACCTCAAGAGATAAGAGATAACATGGATTACAAGGATGTTTTCTTTGTAGTGACGGGGCCCACGGCGACGGGCAAGACGGCACGAGCGGTGCATCTGGCCAAGGCGATTGGCGGCGAGATCATCAGCGCCGACTCGCGCCAGATCTACCGCGGCATGGACATCGGCACTGGCAAGGACCTGGCCGAGTATGACGGTGTGCCCTATCACCTCATCGACATCCGCCCGGCAGGCTACCGCTACAGCCTGTATGAGTTCCTTGAAGACTTTGAACGGGCCTGTGACGACATCCGCGGCCGCGGCAAGCCCGTCATCATGTGTGGCGGCACGGGAATGTATGTCGAGACTGTGGTCAAGGGCATCAAGTTGCCGCCCGTACCTCGCGACGAGCAGCTGCGGGCTGAGCTGGCAGGCAAGTCGCTCGACGAGCTGACCGCCATTCTCAAGACGATGAAGACCCTGCGCAACAACAGCGACATCGACACTGTGGCTCGCGCCACACGCGCCATCGAGATCTGCCGCTACTATGAATTACACCCCGACCTCAAAGCCCTCACCGAGCCTCATCCCATGGCCAACGCCCTGGTCATCGGCGTTGAGGTGGACCGTGACACGCGGCGAGAGCGCATCAGCCACCGCCTGCGCGCCCGTCTGGACGAGGGCATGGTCGACGAGGTGCGCCGCCTCATCAATGATGAGGGCATCGCCCCCGAGGACTTGATTTACTATGGCCTGGAATACAAGTTCGTCACCCAATACGTCATCGGCCAGTTGACCCGGGAGGAGATGTTCCGCCAGCTCGAGATCGCCATCCACCAGTTCGCCAAGCGCCAGATGACCTGGTTCCGCGGCATGGAGAAGCGCGGCACCCCCATCCACTGGCTGTCGAGTGCCCTTGCGCCCGACGACTTCACCGCCCGTGTCCTCGCCCTTGCCGACTCCCTCTGATCAGACGACCTGGACAACATGAGAAGACATAAGGAACAACACAATTTGGATAAAGAGAAAACAGTTGCCTAATCAGGAAAACAGATTAAAGCATTTGAATTCTGATGTAAAAGGCAGGACAATTCAGTGACTGTCTTCAGGCCTGTTTTTCTTCTTGATATACTCCTCGCGGGCATGGCGCAGGCGTCGCTGTCGCTCGGCCTCGCGGCGCCGGCGGCGCTTCTCGGCGTCCTCCTGACGGTATGCAAAATCGTTGTCGGCCATATCCTAAAAAACAACCCTTATCTTTTATCGTGATAATATAAAGAAAACAAGAAGTACGGCAAACACAAATAATTGCAAATCAAACATGTAATAACATCTAATTGTATTTCTTGTCGTTAATTCTCTATTCCTTGTGGAAGGTGTCGCTGAAGAGGGTGCGGTTCAAGATCGAGCGGCCCAGAGTGAGCTCGTCGGTATACTCAATCTCGTTGCCCACGCTCACACCGCGTGCCAGGATGGTAATCTTGACGTCGGGATAGGGCGCCAGGCGACGGAAGATGTAGAAGTTGGTCGTGTCACCCTCCATGGTAGCGCTCAGGGCCAGGATCACCTCTTTCACCCCACCCTGCTTGACGCGCTCCTCAAGACTGTCCACCTCGATGTCGCCGGGGCCGATGCCGTCCATGGGCGAGATGAGGCCTCCCAGCACATGGTACAGGCCGTGGTGCTGGTGGGTGTTCTCGATGCTCATCACGTCCTTGACATTCTCCACAACACAGATGGTAGCAGCGTCACGCGACGGGTTGCCGCAGATAGGGCACACCTCGGTCTCGCTGATGTTGTGGCACACCTTGCAGTATCTAATCTCGCGGCGCAACCTGATGATAGTTTCACCAAAGTTGACCGCCTCCTGCTCGTCCTGCTTGAGCAGGTGAAGCACAAGCCTGAGCGCCGTTTTGCGTCCGATGCCCGGCAACTTGGCAAACTCACTCACCGCCGACTCCAACAACCGTGAAGCAAATTCCTGTTCCATCAATAGTGACTCTATTGTTTACGAGGGCAAAGTTAGTCATTTTGCCACTGATGGGGACTGATTTCACAATATTTAATCTTTATAACTTGCATTTTGCTTGTGGCTGTCCCCCAAAAGCACTACCTTTGCCGAGGTAAAAATTCAAAGTAACTACAAAAAAGATTTTTAAAACATAACATTATGGCTTTAACAAATGACAAATTGGTCATCGTCGGTGCTGCCGGCATGATCGGCTCTAACATGGTACAGACTGCCCTGACGATGGGCCTGACCACCAACATCTGCTTGTATGACGTGTTCTCGCCCGAGGGCGTTGCCGAGGAAATGCGCCAGAGCGGTTTCAACGATGTGAACATCACTGCCACCACCGACCCCAAAGAGGCATTCACCGGTGCTAAATATATCATCTCGAGCGGCGGTGCTCCCCGCAAGGCCGGCATGACCCGCGAGGATCTGCTCAAGGGCAACTGCGAGATCGCAGAGGGACTGGGCAAGGATATCAAGAACTACTGCCCCGATGTGAAGCATGTCATCATCATCTTCAACCCCGCCGACCTGACGGGTCTGGTAACCCTGCTGTACAGCGGCTTGAAGCCTAACCAGGTGACCACCCTGGCTGCTCTGGACACCACGCGCCTGCAGAGTGCCCTGGCCAAGAAATTCAACGTGCTGCGCAACGAGATCACCGGCTGTGCCACCTATGGCGGCCACGGTGAGCAGATGGCAGTGTTCGGTAGCCACGTCGAGATTGCCGGCCGCAAGTTGACCGACATCATCGGCACCGACGAGTTCCCCGCCGAGGAGTGGGAGCAGATGAAGACCGACGTCACCAAGGGTGGTGCCAAGATCATCGAGCTGCGCGGCCGCAGCTCGTTCCAGAGCCCCGCTCAGATGTCGGTAGAGATGATCCGTTCGGTCATGGGCGGCGAGAAGTTCCGCTTCCCTGTTGGCACCTACGTGAGCAACGACAAGTACGACCACATCATGATGGCCATGGACACCGTCCTTGACGAGAACGGCGCTACCTACAAGGTGCCCCAGGGCACTCCCGAGGAGAACGCCAAGCTCGATGCCAGCTACGAGCACCTGTGCCACATGCGCGATGAGCTTGTTGAGCTGAACATCGTGCCCCCCATCAGCGAGTGGAACAAGATCAACCCCAACCTGTAATCATCAAGGGGTAACAACCTTTATCACAGCCCCGGGGCACCAGCTGATGCCTCGGGGTTTGCTTTAACAATTATTTTTCTGTTTTATTTGTGAAATAGGAAAGTTTAGCGTAATTTTGCCGCACTTTTTGAAACCAATATTAATAAAGTACGCATCAAGCCTGGGCAGTTAGCGCAGTTGGTTCAGAGCATCTGCCTTACAAGCAGAGGGTCGGGGGTTCGAATCCCTCACTGCCCACACAGAACAAGAACAACAGAATCGAATATTCGAGTTTTCTTTTGCAGAACGGCCGCGAGGCCACTATGCCAGATTTTAACTACTATTTTTTTCAAAACCAAAACAATTAGACACGATGGACGAGAATTTGAAAAAGCCCAAAAGGCCAAGAATCGGAGAAGTCAATGCAAGTCTTGATGAGAACATGGAGAATGGGCGCTACGAGAAAGTAGAATATAGCGCACATGAGTCAAATCAAGGAGAAGGAAGCAACACCCCAGAGGGATACCAGCAACAAGAGGGATACCAGCCCCGTCAAGGCTATCACCGTCAGGGTTATCAACCCCGCCAGAGTGGCTATCAGCCCCGTCAGGGTTATCAGCCCCGCCAGGGTGGTTACCAGCCCCGCCAGGGTGGCTACCAGCAGCGTCAGGGTGGTTACCAGCAGCGTCAAGGCGGTTACCAGCCCCGTTATCAGCAGCGCTATCAGCAACCCCAAGCCACCGGTGAGCAGGAACCCAATGCCGAGAACACAATGAACACCGACCAGCAGCAACAGCAGGGCGGATACCAGCAGCGCCAGGGTGGTTACCAGCAGCGCCAGGGTGGATATCAGCAGCGCCAGGGCGGTTACCAGCCCCGTCAGGGAGGTTACCAGCAGCGCCAGGGCGGTGGATACCAGCAGCGCCAGGGTGGTGGTTACCAGCAGCGCCAGGGTGGATATCAGCAGCGCCAGGGCGGTTACCAGCCCCGTCAGGGAGGTTACCAGCAGCGCCAGGGCGGTGGATACCAGCAGCGCCAGGGTGGTGGTTACCAGCAGCGCCAGGGTGGATATCAGCAGCGCCAGGGCGGTTACCAGC